>Ga0153916_10000092_pt1 | contig 48830 bp, 38 predicted proteins | sample Opewatmetagenome_FD_109642 | JGI IMG/M metagenome (GOLD analysis project Ga0153916, IMG submission 109642) | Freshwater wetland microbial communities from Ohio, USA - Open water 3 Core 3 Depth 4 metaG | ecosystem: Environmental > Aquatic > Freshwater > Wetlands | place: USA: Ohio, Lake Erie...
AACACTGCAGCGGTGGCATCCCAAATCGGGTTATCTGTGATTAATAGCCTGCAGGATAAGCCACTGCCTGGTGATCAGGCTCAGCAAGTCAAAAGCTCTTTATACGAACGAGCGCTTGAAATGGAGAAGGGGAAAAATGTCACCGTAGGATTCACGCTCTCTGGCACAGACCAAGGACGTACGATGAGTGAAAGCTTACAACAAGGGCTTGGGCAATCGGTCCCAGGGATGGGGACGATGTTTGTCCTGATGACAATCTTTGGAGGCATGTCCGCATTGATCGTCGAGCGTCAGCAATGGACGTTGCAACGCCTGGCGGTCATGCCCGTCACACGCAGCACGCTGCTGACCGGGAAGATTCTGGCTCGGTTTTGCCTCGGGTTGCTCCAGTTTTTGGTGGTATTCGTCGTCGGTGCTCTGTTGGGGATGAACTTTGGTGAAGATCCTGTGGCACTACTGCTGCTGGTCATCGTGTATACACTTTCCGTGACCGCTCTCTCCTTTGCGATCGGTGCGGGATTAAAAACCCCTGCCCAGGCAAGCGGATTAGCGCTGCTTTTGGCGCTTACATTGGCTCCGCTGGGAGGCGCCTGGTGGCCAATGGACATTTCCCCGAAATTTATGCAGATCATTGGTCATGTTTCACCCATCGCCTGGGCCATGGACGGCTTTACTGCTCTAACCTACAATGGTGCCCACCTGGTTGATATCTTGTTCCCGCTCGCAGTTCTGCTGGGGATGACAGTCTTGGCTTTCGTTGTTGCTATCCCCCGCTTCCGTTATCAGGTGGACTGAGGAGGCGGCTCCGATGGATAAGCACAGAAAAGCAGAAAGCCGATGGATGAGGGTAAAATTGCTCTGTAAAAATGGGCTTTCAGTGGTGATTATAAAGCAAATTGACTGAACACCTCCACGTTGACACACCCTCACCCCACAAAACCCCGGTGGGTAAATATCAGCCATAGCCTCCCCAGCCAGCAGTATAAAAAGTCATGCTCTTGATTAGACAAATATTTGCTATACTATAACTAGAAGATTTCTGAATGGGGTTAATTATTACTTATCGATCGGGGAGTCAAAAGTGTCTCCTGACTTGCTTGCTACTAAACTGTATACCCCACCGGCGCGTAAAAACATTGTCCAACGCCAGCGTCTGATCCAAATGCTGAATGATGGATGGCAACAGGATAAAAAGCTGACCTTGGTCTCAGCTTCGGCTGGTTATGGCAAGACTACCCTGGTCACCGAATGGGTACGGGGTTTACAAACCAAATCTGCATGGCTATCCCTGGATGAAACCGACAATGATCCAGCCCGGTTTCTCACTTATCTCCTTGCCGCATTACAGCTGATTGACAAGAGTATTGGTGAAAAAACTCAGCCGATGCTCCAATCCCCCCAGCCACTTCCACCCGAGGTGGTGCTGACCACACTATTGAATGAGATAGCCATTGCCCCTGTTTCGTTTATCCTGGTGTTGGACGATTATCACCTGATCCAAGCCCTACCGATTCACAGCCAGCTCGATTTTTTGGTGGAACACCAGCCTCCGCAGATGCACCTGGTGATCATCACCCGCGAGGACCCCCCCCTTCCGCTTACCCGCCTGCGGGCGCGCGGGCAAATGGTGGAAATCCGGCAGAATGACCTGCGATTTTTGCCCGAGGAATGTGTAGACTTCTTGCAGCGGGTGATGGGTCTTAATCTCACTGCGGAAGATATTACTGCTCTGGAACGTCGGACTGAAGGATGGATCGTTGGCTTACAACTGGCAGCTATATCGATGCAGGGGCGCAATGACCTGCCTAATTTTGTTGCAGCTTTCACCGGTAGCAGCCATTACATATTGGATTATTTGATCGAGGAAGTGTTCGAACGCCAGTCAGTTGAAGCGCAGGATTTCCTGCTAAAGACCTCCATCCTTGACCGCATGTCTGGACCATTATGTGATGTGGTGGTTAACCGAAGGGACAGTCATGATCTACTCGACCACCTGGAACATGCCAATCTGTTTATCTTCCCTCTTGACCAGTCGCGTACATGGTACCGCTATCACCGCCTGTTTGCTGAGCTATTACGCCAACGCCTGCATGCCACCGACACCGTGTCTGAAAATAAGCTTCATCATCTCGCATGCCAGTGGTTTGCCGCTGAAGGGTTCATCCCGGAGGCTATCCACCATGCGCTGGAAGCATCCGATTGGGATCGGGCAGCTGCACTCATCAGCGATAATACGGTCCCGATGCTGAGGAGTGGTGAATTGATGACCCTTCTCAGCTGGCTCAAAGCTTTGCCAAATGAAGTGATCTTCAAACGCCCAGATCTTTGCCAGAACTATGGCTGGGTGTTAACTCTAACCGGGCAGCTTGATGCGGCGGACGTTTATTTACAACAGGCAGAGAATATCGCCCGGGATGATGAGACGCTTCTTGGACCCATTCTGGTAGCCCGTGCATATCACCTGCGCGTTCACGGCGATATTCCCTCGGCAATCGATTACGCCCATCGTGCTTTATCCATCCTTCCGCAAACGGATGCGCTTTCACGCGGCCTAGCCGCACTTACCCTTGGCCTGGCATATTGGAATAAAGGGGACTTTCAGGAATCGGAGCGGGCATTCCTGGAAGTGGACCGAGCTGCTCAGCAATCCGGCAATCATTACGCCCGCATGACCGCTCTAACCTACCTGGGGAACATCCAGGCAGTTTTCGGTCATCTTCACCGAGCAGCTGAGCTATGCCAGCAGGTGATCCAATTGGGAGGACAATCCCCACCCGTTGCGCCTGCCCATATCGGATTGGCTGCTCTTTATTACGAGTGGAATCGGCTGGACCTGGCTTCTAAGGAAGCCCAAATTGGGATCGAGCAGAGCCAACATACCGGAAATCCTTTGATCCTGAGCGATGGTTATCGTATCCTGGCAGTCATCCATCAGAGCCGCGGTGAATCGGATGCAGCCCTGGCTACTCTAAAAAAAGCGGATCAATTGGTTGAAAGTCATCAGGTTTCACCCCTCGCACGCTTACGCATTGCTGCCAGCCATGTTCAGGTTGCACTGGCGCAAGATAATCTCAATACCGCTCAGTTTTGGGCCGAGCAGGTGACCGAGCCTATCGATACTTCTCTCTTCGACCCCTGTCTAGGACTTACCCCCATCCGTATTCTGCTCGCGCATCACAAAAAAAATGAGGCTGCGGTAATGCTGAATGAACTATACGACACCGCATGCCAAAAAGGTTGTGGTACCGGGATGGTTGAGGTACGGATTCTGCAAAGCCTGGCAGCAGAAACCCCAACCGAAACACTCCATTTTCTGCAAGAGGCACTGAAAATTGCACAACCCGAAGGCTTTATCCGCACTTTCGTGGATAAGGGAGCGTCGGTGAAGGCACTGCTCGAAAGGTTGAAGGCACAAGGAGGAGAGCTGAAAGAGTATATCCTCACACTTCTGTCGGCTTTTGAGCAGCCAGGCAAAGTTTCCGTCCCACAATCACTGGTCGAGCCATTGAGTGAACGTGAGCTTGAAGTGCTAAGTCTTTTAGAGCAGGGAATGTCGAACGGGGAGATTGCACGACGATTGGTGGTTACCATAGGAACTGTGAAGAGCCATGTGCACAATATCATCGATAAGTTGGGTGTAAGCAGCCGCACGCAAGCGGTCGCTCAGGCACGGTTACTGAAGTTGCTATAGGTGGGCTGCATTTAAGATGAGGATCAATTCCCGTCCCCGCTCTTAAAAAGAGCGGGGATTTTCATTTCCCTAATCTATCTGCCAATCTATCTTTGGATGGATGACAATCTATCCGGTTGAGCAATATAGTATAGGCACAATCAATCAAAACTATTCACCAAAAGAGGAGAATCTAATGAACATCACAGCAAGTAATCAAAATACCGTATCAGTAAATGAACAAGGGTACACAAAACAGTATCAGGCGAAGGTAAGTGAGTATATGGCAAAGCAGCCCTCTATCGTCCGTGGGCTTCACTATGTCCTGCAGGTTCTGTTCCTGATTTGCCTGGTAATCGCATGTGCCATGTTTGTCGTCGCGCTCTATTACACTTTTGTATGGGCATTTACGGGTGCCCTTACCAAACTCGATAATGCCTGGATCGACTTCGGGTTGAGCATGTCGTTCCTGGCCTTCCCCTTGGGGCTGGACACGATGCTCACACGCATCTTCCCCTCCGTTATCTTCCCGGCTTCCCTTTATCGCTCTACCAAATCGATACCATTCAGTACCGGAATCGGGTATATTGTTGGCGGCTTGGGGATCGTTTGTGCAGGTGCACCAGGCGCCGTCCACATGTTCAACCTGGCATCGCTGGCCATCCAGAAGCTATTTTAGGCACATTTATCAGGCCTGGTCCGGAGACCAGACCTGATTTCCATTCTGCAAAAGATAATGCTCAAACCACATTCTCACTAAAACGAAAGAAGGAAACCATGGAAAAAACAACCTTACAAAATGTAACAACACAGAATATAAGCTCACAACAATTAAAAACCCAGCTTGCCATTTACCTTGAGGAACAGCCTGAAAACATTCGGTCATTTCATCGTGTAATGAAGGTTCTGGAAAGCATCGCCCTCGGCATCATGATTATTATCTTCATCACCGCTTTGGTGCTGTCCTTTATGTGGAAAACCATCCCCATAGGAACCATCCCCGCTGTATGGTTCCTCCTTCCGACAAGCGCGGCAGTATTAATGCTGCTCATCGCCGTGCATACCCTAAGCTTGCACGCTTATCCCCCCAGTAGTCTTTATACCATTTACCAACGAGGATCCCCCGCTCATCTGTTTGGGAAATATCAGCAATTCGTCACTGGTAAAGCTGCGGATACTCAAGCCTTGATATTGATCCTGGTGGCACTGATTGTGGGTGCATTCTTTGCTATCTTCGCCTGGGCAGCCTGGACGGTCAACTGGGCAATTCTTACCCCTTTGATCAATATCTCGGGGGCAGCATTGGGGATCGTCATCGCCGTCGGCATTGTCGGTGGCATGATCCTCAAAACTTATCAGAAGCTCTCCAAATCCCGCTGAGCATGGTTGGTTTCTGCCCGGTCTGGACGTGTTGTCCAGACTGGGTAGACAAAACAAGCAATAGAACGAATAATGAAAGGAGTCTTATCATGGCAACAGAATCTGTAAATAGATACCCACTGCGTGACCGCTGGTCCTATCTCTGGCTGGCGATTGCAACTGTTCTATTTGTATTCACATACGGAATGTACCGCAATCCACTGGCTGCTTGTTTGGCGCAAGTCTTAATTATCCGCTTCCTGCGCAGTCGAAAGGTGGGCAAGGGCTACCTCCTGATGCTCCTGGCGCTGGTGGTGTCCAATATTATTTCCTGGTGGAACCTCATGCCTACGAACCCAATCCCGGTCCGCATCATCTCCGGGTTCGTTTTTGGATTGCTGTACACTATTCCCTTCTTGCTGGACCGTGTGTTGGTGGGTCGCTTCCAGGGATTCACCACCACCCTGGTCTTCCCTCTCACCAGAGCCGCTTTCGAGTTCCTGACCCTCTGGCCCAACCCCTTGGGTACGTACGGCTCGCTGGCCTACAGCCAGTCCAGTAGCGTGTACCTGACCCAATTGGCCTCCATCACCGGTTTGTGGGGTGTTACTTTCCTCGTTTCCTGGTTTGCCTCGACCGTCAACTGGATCTGGGAAGAGGGCATGGCCTGGCAGCGTATCCGCCGGGGTCTTGCTGTTTTTGCCAGCGTGATACTGATCGTTTTACTGTATGGCATGGTCCGGCTGACATATTTTCAGCCACAACCCGGTAGCGTCCGCATCCATGGGATCGTTGAGACTGACTATACCCGATATGATTGGGAAACTAAAATCTGGCCATTGAGTAAAACTGATCCTCAGGCTTTCCGGACCATGATGACCCCAGTATATGAGCGCTATTTGCAAGCCACCGTCCGCGAAGCTCAGGCCGGCGCACAGATCGTCGTTTGGCCCGAGGTGGCCATCGAAGGCTACCAGGAGGATTTGAATGCAGTGCTCGCGCGGGCTCAAGACATCGCCCGTCAGGAAGGCCTCTACCTGGCAGTGGGGTTGAATGTGATCGGCCCAAATTCAGGCCCCGAAGGGGAAAATAGGTTAGAGATCATCGATCCGCGCGGCGAAGTTGTGGTGGACCAGCTCAAGTACGGCTGCATGGCAATTCACATGTATGACTTCGAAATCCCAACCATCGATACACCCTACGGTAGGCTGGCCGGTGTGATCTGCTGCGACCTCGATTTCCCTTACGTCATCCGGCAGGTGAGTCATAAAGGCGTTGACATTCTTCTGGACCCAAGCTTTGAACCGACGTCGGAAAATATCATCGCGCATTCACAGATGGCGCCTTTCAGTGCCATTGAAAACGGCGTGTCGATCTTTAGGCCCACGAGTATGGGAATCTCGCTCGCCATAGATCCGTATGGCCGAATCTTGGGGTCCATGGATGCTACTCGCGTTTCCGAGCGCGTATTCGTCGTGCAATTGCCCAACCACCATATTCATACCATTCATTCTGCGATCGGTGAGTTATTTGGGTTGATGCTGGTAATTGCTTTCATGGTCATCGTGGGCTGGGCAATCTACAGCAGGCGCAAAGCCCGTACACTCGAATCACAAACGCCCACTGCTTAGTGTTGTTGGTGCTGGACGGAAAATTCAAAACGTCCAGCACCATCCTGGCATTGAAGAATCTCAGCCATAAAGGATACGTAAAATGCAACAGATCGAGATCCACATCAAGGGACAAATTATCCAGCAATGGTCCGAGTGGTTTGGCGGCCTGACCATCAGACATATCGATCCTGATGAGACCGTTTTTACCGGTTCTATTGCAGATCAAGCTGCGTTGTATGGGGTCATTTCCCGTCTTCGTGATCTGGGTTTGCAGCTAATTTCAGTCAGTAGTAAAGAGATTGAGGAGGATTCACATGAATACGGCAAAAGATAAGAATATTGTTCAGGGTAAGCCTGCGGATAGAAAACGCAGTTGCCTGGGGTGTTTGGGGCGAGGCGCGATCGGACTGGTGGTTTTCCTGGTGATTGCCCTGGTGGCAGGATCATTCTATCAAACCACAGCCAGTGCCAGTGATTTAAAGAAATATCCTCCTCCGGGTAGCTTATACGATGTGGGAGACTACCGGTTGCACCTCTTTTGCACTGGAGAGGGCAATCCAACCGTGATCCTGGAAGCGGGAGCGGGGAATCCGTCAATCGGTTGGTCCCTTGTGCAGAGTGAAGTCGAAGGGTTTACCCGCGTCTGTTCGTATGACCGCGCTGGGTTCGGTTGGAGTGATCCTTCCACCAGCCACCTCACCAGAGAGCAGGTGGCGAATGACTTGCATAAATTACTCCAAGTGGCAAGCGTGCCAGGACCATACATTCTAGCTGGGCATTCTGCGGGAGGCGAGTACATTCGCGCATATGCCAGGGAATATCCCTCTGAAGTGCTTGGAATGGCATTTGTGGACTCTTCGCATGAAAGCGAATCCCTGCGGTACCCAGCCAAATTCCTAAACTTTACCGAATATCAGCTGATGACACAGAAAATATGCCAATTCCTCTCACCGTTTGGTATAGTACGCCTGATAGGACTCTGGGGTACTTTCCTCCCTGAGGCACTGATGTCGACGGATATTGGGAAGGCAGTGACTTCGACCTTATACCGGAGCGGGTACTGTAAAGCAGCTTATGCTGAAGCAACTGTTTTGGAATCACCTGGACAGCCAGGAGAGCCCGGTAGTTTGGGAGATTTGCCATTAATAGTGATGTCGGCTGGTGCTTTCAACGAAAATATACCCAACTCTGTTGTAACAGCCATGGGCGGGCCGGATGTGCTCGCCCAGGTCGCGCAGGTCCACGATGAGAACCAACAAGAGCTTGCCAGCCTTTCTACTTCCAGCAGGCTGATCGTCGCTGAAAATAGTGGCCATGAAATTCATTGGTATCAGCCTGAATTGGTGATTGACGCCATCCGTACACTTGTGGATCAGGTACGCAGCAAGTGAGCAGGTTTACTTGAGAATGTGTTTGACAACACGCATCACAATGGCCATGCAATAGGTTGTAAAGAACCTGGAATGCATGTTAAACTCAATATCAATGAATTTGCCTGATAAATCCAATTAGCACCTTGTTGGAAGGAAAATGGCTTATGTTTTATTGGACTCGAACGGGCAGTTGGGTTGATATCGCCAGTTTCTTATTGCTGTGTGCCTTGTGGGCCCTCGGTGGTCTGTTGATCGTAAGCTCTGGCTTCCACCTCAAGCCTAGAGAGAAATTGATCACAGGCCTGGCAGCCGGTTTTCTACTTTTCATCGTATTGAGCAACCTGCTCGCCCAAATCCTTCCCCTGACGGTCGCTTACTGGTCGAGCTCTGGTATTCTGTTCCTTTCCGGTTTGGTTTTGGCACTGTTATCGAAAATGAGGCCGCGCATCGACTTCAGCCTTTTGAGATGGTGGCCTCAAATTGCTATCCTTTTTGGAGTGATCCTGGGCTTTACCATGATTCTTCGGGGCTTGGCGATTTTCGATGACTACTACCACTTGCCAATGATCTCGGTGATGGCTACCGGTGACATCCCGCCCCACTTCTATCTCGATCCTTCGCTCCACCTGCCCTACCATTATGGGTTGCAGGTATTCGCCGCCGGAATGGTCCGATTGGGGGGCTTTTTCCCTTGGAGTGCCTGGGATATCAGTCGGGCTGGCGCATTCGGTTTCACCGTCTTATTAGCCTGGTTATGGATTCGTCGAATGACAAGCGCACAATTGCCGGCATACCTGGGCACCGGGTTGCTCATCTTCGGCGGTGCCTCGCGCTGGCTTCTTTTGCTTATCCCCCCATCCTTGCTCACCCGTATGGGTGCTAACTTGCACATGGATATCTCCGGGATGACTGCCGGTGGTAACCTGGTAGCTGATCTCGTGAACCGCTGGCCTATGGATGGAGGTGGACCATTTCCTTTCCCCTATGCCTTTGCCAGTGGCATCCTTGAACCTCTGAATATGCAATTGGGTGCGACGGGTGCCATGTGGGAGATGACCATCTTACTTCTCCTGCTCTTGTGGACGCCGCGCAAGACCTCCTATGCCAGTACTCTAACCATCAGCTTGCTGCTAGCCAGCCTGGCATTAAGCGCAGAGCACGTCTTTGCCGCTGTTTTCGCCGGGTTGGTAATTGTTTTCATGGTATACGCCATCATAAATGCTGTCAGGCATCGCCCACACAAGCTTGCCTCATTGGCCCCCTGGGGGATACCGCTCATGGTGAGTGCTGTGCTGGCATTGTTCCAGGGCGGGTACATAACTGGTGGGGTTTTGAGCTGGTTTTCCAGGCTCACCGGGCACACTTACCCCATGGTGACCACCGATTTCCAGGGGTTCAGCATCCGTTGGCCGCCTGCTATTCCCTCCGGTCATTTCGGACCGCTCTCCTTGTTTGACCCGGGGCAGATTGTGGTCATGTTGGCTGAAGCCGGACCCGCCCTCATTCTCTTTCCATTGGTTATTATTTATTGGCTGAGAAATCTACGCAAGGCTCACCGGCTCCCTCAAGCACTGGCTGCGGGATCAATTCTGAGTCTGCTCTTCCCGGTGTTCTTTCGCTATGGGCTGGATTTCGATATCACTCGCCTGGTTGGAGCCTCCCTATGGTTAAGTTATGCGCTGGCTTTCCCAGTCGTGTGGCTGTCGGTGGTAAATGCTCGCCAGGGATACCGCCTCCTGGCAGGTCTGGGCTATGGTGTGGCAGTCTATGCTGGTCTGGTTATGCTGGCAGTTGAGCTCATTGCTATTCCAATGCCTCAGACTACATATTATCTAAGATATAAAGAAAGTGAGCTCGCCAGAGCTTATTGGAACCGTCTGGAAAAGGATGCGCAGGTTCTGGATTCTCGCCCCGAACGGGCAGTGCTTTTATTCGGAAGAGCATCTTTCGCTGCTACAGATGTATACAAACGCTCACCGATCTGGGAGGCATTGATCGCCAGCCCCGACCCCACTGAAGTCGCCTCTGACGGTTATTCATATATCTACATGGATGAAGTGTGGTGGCAGAGATTATCCCCCAAAATCCAGGCAGCGTACAATCAACCATGTGTCCAGCTGATAGCTAAGATGAAATTAACCGGTCCTGAATTCCGAGAACTTTTCAACGTACAGGCATGTCATCCATAATCCAAACTGAGCAGCTGAAGGCATGTGGTATGATTCCTGCGATTGGGTTAAAATCATTTGCCATCCAGCATGCCCGTCCCAGATGACAAAGGGAGCAGCTATGAGCATGGAATATATCAAAACAAAAGATAATATCCTGACCAGCATCATTATCCGGCGCGACTTTCGCCCTGCCGAAACTACTTTTGTGACCAGCCCCGACCTTGCTCAGCAAGTCGGTTTTGTAGTCTATCCAGCTGGCGGGGTGATCAAGCGACACATTCATAAGAATGTGGACCGCCAGAATATCAGCAGCTCCGAAGCGCTCATCGTTCGCGAGGGAAAGCTGGAGATTGATATCTACGATCAAAATAAGAACCTTTTAGCCACACGTGAGCTCCAAGCGGGTGATTTTGTATTGATGGTTTCGGGTGGGCATGGTTTTCGTGTCTTGGAAGCGGCAATATTGCTGGAAATCAAGCTCGGTCCTTATGCCGGAGCTTCGGATAAGGAATTATTTTAATGATCCCGGTCAATGAGCCGCTGATTGGTGAGAAAGAGATCGAATACGTTCTGGATTGTCTGCATACGGGGTGGATTTCATCTGCTGGCAAATACCTGGAAAGTTTCGAACAGGCTTGGGCTAGCTATTGCGGAATGCGTTATGGAATTGCAGTCAGTAATGGCACTACCGCCCTCCAGGTTGCTGTCGCCTGTCTAGGACTGCAGCCTGGCGATGAAGTGATCCTGCCGACGTTCACCATCATCTCTTGTGCTCAAGCGGTTACCTATAATGGGGGTATCCCGGTCTTGGTGGATAGCGAGCCCCGCACCTGGTGTATGGACGTTAACCAGGTGGCTGCCAAAATCACTCCCCGTACCCGGGCGATCATGCCTGTCCATATCTATGGGCATCCAGTGGATATGGATCCAATCATTTTCCTGGCAAAAAAGCATGGCCTTTGGATCATCGAAGATGCAGCCGAAGCCCACGGGGCAGAGTATTTGTCGGGTAGGGATACAACTGACGAGGTATGGCGAAGATGCGGAAACCTGGGGGATATAAGCGTATTCAGCTTTTATGCTAACAAGTTGGTTACCACCGGTGAGGGCGGGATGGTATTGACCAATGACCCCAAGGTTGCTGAACAAGCGCGTAGCTTGCGCAACCTGTGCTTTCACCGTGAGCAACGTTTTTACCACACCGAATTAGGTCATAATTTCAGGCTGACCAACCTGCAGGCAGCGATCGGGCTGGCTCAAATCGAACGCATGCCTGAAACCATTATAAAAAAACGTTGGATCGGGGAAACCTATACTCAGCGCTTGAAGCATATCCCCACCATTCAGCTCCCCGTGGAAGAGCCTTGGGCCAGGCAGGTTTATTGGATGTATGGATTAGTGCTAGACGAGAGTACCGGTCTCAACGCAGTCGAATTCGCCAAACGTCTCCTTGCTGAAGGCATTGAAACCCGGCCTTTCTTCCTCGGTATGCATGAACAACCTGTATTCACAAACCAGGGTTTGTTCAAGGGTGAGAAATACCCAATCTCTGAACGTATCGCCCGTCAGGGTCTCTATCTGCCTTCAGGATTAACCCTCACCGAGGTCCAGCTAGAGCAGGTCTGCCAGGCTGTGGAGAAAATCCTGGCATAAGTATGCTTCCCAACGATTTTACCCAGATAGGAATACCAGAACCGGATTCCTCACCTCGAGGGTTGGTCTCCATCATCCTGGCGACCTATAATGAGAGCGAAAATATTAGCGATATCATCAACGCAATTCTTGCCTCCCTACCAGACCCGCTGGAGATCATCGTCGTTGATGATAATTCTCCAGACCAGACGTGGAAAATCGCCACAGACCTGAATGACCGGCACGTGAAGGTTATTCGCCGCGTGAAGACACGTGGGCTGGCTTCCGCGATCAACCGCGGAATCATCGAATCTCAAGGCGAATTTATTGGTTGGATGGATGCTGATATGTGTCACCCACCAGCCCTCCTCCCCAGCATGCTCGTAACCCTCAATGGATGTGATGTGGTGATCGGCTCACGTTATGTAACGGGTGGTAAAGACGACCGTGACCCCAGCCGGGTTCTGACCAGCCGCCTCATCAACCGGATGGCCAGCCTGGTATTAGGGCATGGCATCCTGGATTACGACAGCGGCTTCATCCTCATGCACCGAAATGTGCTTGATGTCGTCTCCCTAACCCCTGCGGGATACGGCGCTTATTTCATCGAGTTTATCTATGCATGTTGCCGGAAGGGGCTAAAAGTTATCGAGATTCCCTACACCTTTACCGAACGTACGAAGGGGGTTTCCAAGTCAAACACTAACCTGTTCCAGTTCGGTATTGCCGGTCTTGGATACATCTCCAGGATCCTCAAAACCCGATTCTCCCACCTGGACTGAGCACCCAATTCTAGCAAACCAAGATCCTAAACATTATTTATCTTCTAAAGGGCTATATGAATCACCCACATATAGCTTCACCACGCTTTCATACGTGCCGAATAGATCCAGCCCGTGCAGTCGTGTCCGCACATCGCATATAGTGCATATGATTGCACAGGGTTTGAAACTCGGGTCAGCGTAGCGCGCTAGTTGGCCAGAATAATAAATTGATTCAATCCGAATCCCACTTTGCGGAGCTTTTAACAGCCACCAGAACGTATATTCCAGGTCATGCGAGTCGATACGTAAGCCAACCTGCTTACACCCATTATCTTGGATAGCTTGAGTAATCTCCGCGTACGGTTTTCTTAGTTCCGGCCAATTCGCAAACAGTAGCATCTGTTGGTCCGCAAAAAATATGCTGCTGCTTTTAGTTACATCCAGGCCACGCAGTGTATGAATGGCATAAGGTTCTGGTCCATTCTTCATGGCAATCAACGGACGGGTAGAATTGAAGATGACATATGGTAGTGAAATTATAAAAAAGGATACAATCGCTAAAGGCACCAACCACCGTTCATTCAAGTGGGAAATCACGATCCCAAATACTGGAGCCCAGATCACCATCAATGGGAGCTGATAACGCACACCATACTGATCGAAATGCGTTACCATGACAAAAATAACAAAGGAAAATATGGCTGCCAGGGTGTACCAGAGCAAATGGCGATCTTTAAACCGCCCTAGAGCAACCAACAGAAGAACGGTAGCCACAATGACGATCACCAGGAACAGGTGTAGCGGATTTCCAGCGATATCTTCATGGTTCCATCTCCAATATAATTGGAAATTGGCTACGTTAGGATCAGAGGTCTGAAAGTTCGATTTTATCAAGTCAACAATTGTGTTATTAATCTGGGCACTGGGTGTGGCTAGGTTAAGAACAATATTCTTAACCAGGTTGGATGCCAACGGTTTTAACACCCCTTTGTTCGCCGAGGTCATGGAAGAAACCCACTGTGGAGAGCCGAGTGGTCCGCCATAGGTGATGAAATTACGCATCCAATAACCTGCATTTAGTACAATTACAACCAGAGCGATTACCGTGCCGCGTTTAAGGATGACTACCCATCGCCTCTGCTTTATCCAATGGAGGCCTAACCAAATGCCCAATGGAACCACGTAAGGGTAAAACGTACCTTTGGTCAACAGACCTAACCCGAACGCTGCCGAAATGGAAAGAATTTCAGCCCATCCCGGTTCCACCTGGCTGGCGTATAGGACAAAAACCGCCAGAATAATCAGCCAAAGTGCGGTTACATAATCATTTTGGGTACTGGTAGCCTGCAACAATCCCATCGGAATGCTGATCGCAAAAGCCGCGGCAGCTAATTGACCTTTTCGTCCCGCTCCTAATAGCCTGGCACCGAGCGAAACTGCAATGGCACACAGGATCAGACTGAGCCATTGTGGTAGGCTGGCTAATTGATCATTTCCCAAAAACAAACGGAACTGTAAGATGATCAACTCGGCTCCGATTGGGTTGGTTAACTGAGGCTCAAACCCTATTGGATAATGAGCTAGGCTTCGGTCCTGCACCCAATGCATCACTCGGCTCATATGATAGAGTAATGAGTCGGTGTTATTCGGGGGTGCAATCAAGACAATGACCAGGAGCAGGAGAAATATTATGGTAAAGGCGACCAGGCTCGCTATTGCAAACCAATCAAGCGAATGTATGCTTGTAGCTATTCTCCTCCAGCCTCGGTCTAACAATCTGTTACGCAGACCCAACCAGGTTGAAATAAGTAAAGCCAGCAACCAGGCACAGGCGACGTAGGGTAGCGATAATACGTGGAATAAACTAAAAATTTCAGACTGGATCGCAATGAAAACCCCCGCTATCAAGACCGCCTGGAGCAGCGCAACTCGCCAGCCCGTGAGCGTAGGGTGATCCTCCTTCTGTAAGCCCAGTAGGTCGAGGAACACTAACGCCACGGTTAGGAAAGGTATAAATATCAGCATCTTGGTCAGGAAAGATACGTTTATATTATAATCCAGTGGATCCAGTACCTCCTGATTTCCCCCTGGAGCTCATTTCACTCTCTTGTTTATCACCCTACTTTACGTGTTACCGGGTAATCTCGGTTTACATTTGGCAGGTCTGCAAGATGCAAACCAGCTGATTTGAAAGTGCCTATCCTATTGTCTCACTCTGGTGATTGTACACTTTATCTTTCTGGTAGTGGGAAATCTATTCAACTTGATCCCAGGTTATGTAGTGTAAATCTTCACCCTATTTGATTTTTGTCAGATCCGATGGAGAGATATTATAGATTAAATATGTATAGTCAAAATTTCCGATTGGCTTAAAATTCTCTCTGAGCCATTGATAATCTTGTGGATTACCTACTACACCGGTTAATTCGTTGACACCAATTACGATAGTACCCGCTGTCGGCGTGTTGGGTTGAAACTTATAATCTGGGTGCTGTTCTAAATATTCGGCTAGATTTGCCCGGTTCTGTCCCCAATCGATGTTTGAATCAGCGAGGTACTTGTAAGCATACGACCGGTTGGGAACGAGTTCGTTAAAGTAAGATAAATAATTGGGAAAATAAGAAACAACGGATATGACGAGGTAAAGACCTGCCATTCCAAAAATAATCCTAGATCGCCATGAGAAAATGGGCCATTTTCGAAAAACTCGGGTGATGAAAATCAGGAGAATAGGAAATATAACCAGGTAGAAACGGATTCCTATTTGCGCCCGGTTGAAGAAATTATAATAAATCGCATAGATTAATGCGGGAATGAGTAAAACCATTTCACGCTTGAGAAATTCATCCTTATGAAAAGTGCGTAACCACTCCCAAAATGCAAAAATCAAAAGCCCTAAGATAGGCAGGGGTACCTTGAATAGAGATGCAATAAAATAGTAACCTTCAAAACCGGTACCTTTCCTTAATTGTCCAAGCAGGTAAATATTGCCATATCCATCTCCAGTGCGTTCTCGGAACATGACATAATCAAGTCCCTCCAAATAGGGATACGGTAAAGGAATGGGGGTCTTTTTTAGTGCGGGGAAAGCTTGTTGGAGAGATTGGAATAAATCAGATTTAAATTGATAACTGCCCAGGGCGGTTCCAGTACGATTGAATAAAAAACCCAAATTAATAACTGACACTGTTATAACCAGGATCAAGACAGTATATTTTAATAACCTAAGCAGCGCACGCAGGATATTTCCGAAAGACCTTTGTTTGAGAGTGGTGATCAGCCACTCGCTATGCCGCAGAATGACCAGCAATAAAAGGATCGGGATCAGGAGAATGCTTGAATATTTAGCAATCTGGGAAAGGCCTAGTGCCAGGCCGGTCAAAATACCCCACCAGAGGTTGGGCTTTTCCAGGAAACGCCAGAATATATACAACGTCAAAGTGAGGGTAGCAACCGCGTATAGATCAGTAGTAACCAATTGAGAATGGGCAATCAGGTTTGGTTCGAAAACATACAATCCGAAACATAACAGACCTGCCCACTTACCATATAAAGCTTTTGCCCAATAGAAGCACAGTAAACCAAGCAGCAGGGAGGTAAAAATAGTCGAAATTCTGCCAATACTCATTAATTGCCATTCGTTAGTAATATATTTTCCAAGCAATTGATCAGCAATCTTGGCAGGAATCACATTAATAACCGATACGGGCATTTTACTGTCGTCAAAACGGTCGGATTTTAATTGGTAGATCAACTCTCCATAGCGAAAATGTTGCGGCTCATCATATGTCAGCGATAAATGCCCGAGAAGTATGCTACCAAGCGTGAGGAACAAAAAGATGATGATCAGGCTGGTGAATATAATATAAAATAGCTGGTTTGAATTGATGCGCTTGCGGGCAGTTAAGTGAATCATTCAGGAATTCTTCTCTCTCTAATTACCTAAGTACTAGCTATCCAAGCACCACAAACAGTAACCGAAGATAAGAAAGCTGTCTGAAAAATGATCTATGCTTCATTGCAGTGAAAAAGATTTTTTTATGAAAAGAAGAATGAAGGCTAATGATGGGAGAAAGTCCTACAATTCGGTGATTTCCTTATCTAAACTGGAAGAATTTTCACCAGTAATGGATGGAAGTCATGCAGTAAAGATAATAGGCGACTCCTCCCACCAACTGGGCCAGGTAAGCACCATAACCAATAACCTTTTCAGATAATTTCATCCCGCTCACTAATACTTTCTCCTTCAAAAGCCAGCGAGCGGTCACAACAAATAGTAAAAACAGCATGATCTGACCACTCCAGCGGAAATTAGCGTGGTACATGCGCTCACCACCTTCTGCCAACAGGTAAAATTGTGCCGCTCCCATTAAAAAACCCGTCCAACCCACTAACAGGTTAGAATCTTTCAACAAGCTGCGGCGAGCAATTACAAGGATTATTAGTGGAAAGAGAGCTGAAAGAAAAAATTTTATTGCTAGATTATGGGAATAGGCGCCCTCAACTTGAAAAGGAGCAAAGATAATCCCTTCTCCTGGATCACCATATTGATAAGCGATCAACCATTGAAAAAACAACGATAATAATCCTGGCAAGAAAAATCCAAACAGCATCATTTTCCAATCTATGCGGATACGCTGCAACACGCGAATTCCAATCACCAAACCTAAGGCTGGCAAGATCGCCAGGGTATAACTTGGCTTGATCCATGCAGAAAGAATCATCCAAAAGGCAGCTAAGGCAATACTTCCCCATTTACTGCGCTCACCAGATGCTGCGCGAGACGCATACATGAAGCTTAACAAGGCAAATGGTTTAAGCAGGTGAATTGTCGGATTATGATAATTAGCCAGCCCAATGTAACCATAATAATAAAGTCGATCCCAAAAAACAAGTAGCATAGCAGGTGCAACGAAGGTAAGGGAAACAGCTACGCCTGCCCGTAGCCAGTCCCAGTTCTTGCGTTCAGCTTGTCCAAACCAAAAATATAATATTAAAACAGTAAATATCTGAACCAGAACCTGCAAAACCATCAATGAGGCATACAGTCCCAGGTTGCGACCACTCGCCAGATGCATCGCAGCTAAAATTAGCTCAAGCACCGGATGAGAAAGGTTAAGTGGATCCAAACCTTTTCCGTCTAACATTTCCTGCGTATATAACACATGGGAGCCGTAATCTGTATCAACCGGAACTGCAATGCGATGGTAATAAATTGGCGAGCTGAGAATACCGGTAGCAAAAATCATTACCAGGATTGCTCTCCAATTTTGAGATTGCAGTAATTTCTTCAAAGAAGCCATAAATTTTGCTTTTTGCTCTAATTGTTGGTTGGGTATATGGGACGTATTATACATGATGGGGTACTTCATTTATGAACATGCAGACGAAAAAATCCAGATTGAGGGAATTCGAAAAATCTTTTCGATAATGTTATAATCTTTGGCTGATAGATTGCTGTACACCATATTTTCCTAGATGATAATGAAAATACGGCCATTTTTCATTTGGGCATCCGGTCTATTATTAGTTATATCCATTGCAGGGCTGGCTTATCTGGGTACATATACTCGTTTCCATGCTGACGACTTCTGCATGGCCGGTGATGCAATCCATTTAGGGCTGGCACGCATGTTGGTAAAGTGGTATACCACGTGGACCGGTCGCTTTATGTTCATCCTTGGGACTGGCTTGTTTGGGTTAGGCGGACCAAAATTAGCTGGTTGGCTGCCAGCCCTAGCTGCTGTAACCTGGCTGATAGGGATTGCCTGGGCGGTCCTTCCACTGATCAAGCGATCTGACTGGCCTCACCCACGCTGGCTGGCAATATTGGCTGCTGGTTTAGCCCTTCTGGTTTTATTGTCCTCGATACCAAACTTGTTTCAGTCCTTTTTCTGGCAGGATGGCATGGTCAATTATAGTCTGCCGTTAATCGGGCTTACATACTGTATTGGAATTATCCTGCGTGCGTGGTTAGAGCACACCCACACTCTTTCCACCTGCATAGTGCTATTTGTTCTGGCTTTCCTTTGTGGAGGGTTCACCGAATCTTTCACCGCTATGGAGGTCGCGCTATTTACTCTTGCCTTATTGATTTCCTTGATATTAGGAGATCGACCTTCCCGCTTACGCCTTTCACCAATCCTCAGCGCAGCCCTTTTAGGTGGATTGGCTGCTATGCTGGTTGTTGTCATTGCTCCTGGTAACCTGGTTCGTATACAGGCTGTTGGTGGACAGGCAAGTCATCCTGGCTTGTTCCGGATTATCACCTTCTCGATACGGAATATGACTCACATTTTCGGAAAATATTTCTTAAAAACCCCTTTTTGGGCATTAGCATCGATCATACCCCCATTTCTGGCCGGCTGGTTGTTTTCAGTCCCGACCACAGGTTTTTCCCGAATTTGGAATTTACCTGCTTTATGGAAACAAAACTGGTTTAAGGGAATTACACTCATAACCCTGGCATCGTTAATCCTCGTCACGGCTGCATGTGCTCCGGTGGTCTATGCATTGAACGCTTATCCAGATGATCGTACAATCATTGTGCCCCAATTTGCTATTGTTGTTAGCGTGATTAGCGTCAGCGTATTGCTTGGTATTGGTCTGCGCCGGCAAGGAGTGCTACCGAATCCAATGGAAAATCTTTCCGTTAGCCACGCATTGCAAGTTAGTATTTTGGTTACCATATTATTTATCACAGGAATTTCATTCCGACACACAATCAGCCAGATCCCTGAATTTCAATCTTATTCAAAGTTATGGGATGAAAGGGCTGTCCTTATCCAGCAGGCTGCCCTCTCTGGACAAACGGAAGTTACAGTTCCAGGCAGTTATAGCCGTTTTACCGTGGCTGATTTGGCCACGGATCCGAATAATTGGGTAAATCGCTGCATGGCTTATTATTATAGTATTCCTCAAATTCGAGGCCGATAGGATTGGGTCCAGCCTGGCGAGATTTGCATACAAACATTACTACTTAACCCACAGCACGAACAATGCACGCATGAATCAGATGCTGCACGATTTAGCAAAGAATGGCTGAACACTTTGTGACATGCTGATTTATTCCCTGCACCTTCACCGAGCATACCAAGGGGGTTTCCAAGTCAAACACTGACCTGTTCCAGTTCGGCATTGCCGGTCTTGGATATATCACCGGGATCCTCAAAACCCAGATCTACCACCTGGACTGAGTCCAATTACTATTCTGGAAGCGCTCTCCCCATCGCTGCAATCAGTCGGTCTTGCACTTCATCGTTGTGTGAGTCCACCACCTGGCGCGATGCATCTTCATCATACCAGGCGATGATCTCCTGTGCCCCTTGCCAGAAAGGAATGGACGGTTTAAATTGCGGAACCAGCTGGCGGATCTTGTGGTTGTCGAAGATCATGCTATGGGCCTTATCACCCAGCATTGAGGCACCCCACTCAGGGTCATACCTGGCGATGAGCTCGGACGGAACGTGCACCAGCTGTGGCTCTACGCCCGCAGCATGAGCAACAATAGTATAGATTTGGTTCCAGCTTAGTATTTCATCGGAAGTAATGTGAATGCTATGCCCGATGGCATGTGGATTCCCGAGCAACCCAACAAACCCAACCGCGAAATCGCGGTGGTGAGTCATGGTCCATAGGGAGGTCCCGTCACCCTGCACGACCACCGGTTTATCAGCGCGCATACGTGCGACGGTTGTATAGCCCCCATGAAATGGGAGCAGGGTACGATCGTACGTATGCGATGGACGTACCAGCGTGTAAGGGAAACCTTCCTTGCGTCCAGTTTGTTCCAGAAGGGCTTCACATGCGGCTTTATTTTGGGAATATTGCCAAAAAGGATTGTGCAAGGGGGTGCTTTCAGTGATGGGCAACAAACTGGGTGGTTTCTGATATGCTGAAGCTGAGCTAATGAAAACATACTGCCTGGTGCGGTTGCGAAACAGTTCGACGTCTAATTTAACTTGCTCTGGGGTGAATGCTATCCACTCTACCACTGCATCGAATGTCAGATCACCTAATGCCCTGGTTGCCGAGTTAGACTCACGGATATCTCCCAAGAGATGAATTGCACCCGCAGGTGCCGGGCGAATGCTCCTACCGCGATTCAGCAAGTAGAGCTGCATGCCCTGCTGGATTGCCAGTTCAGAACATGCTGAGCTGATGATCCCGGTTCCGCCGACAAATAATATTTTCATTAGTCATCCTTTCAAAAATAAATTTGCCCTGCTATGTGCTACGGTAATTTTACCTCCAGGAGGGTGAGAATCAAACATTGACCCCATTAAGCGAGGAAACAGGGTGCTTTAGGGTTATTTCGAAGTAGAGATCATGGGACAATTTTTAACTGCATTATTCAATCTAAGAAGACAGATCCCGGACGATTTCCCATAAGTCGCCATCCATATCTTGGAAATAAGCATCATATCCCCCAACCCAGTATCAAGTGGTTTTTTTATGATTTTTACGCCTGCTTTATTACGTCACACCAACACCACCTGATTGAATTATACTTGTGGGATAGCCCTCGTCTTGTTTGAATAGAGAGTTTATCTTTGAGCTTTAAACCGATTTTCTCTCTTACTGGCTGTTTATTGGAGTAATGATATGAAACCCTCGAAATCCTCCAACATAAAAAAAGGGTGCCTCTTTATCCCGCTTGGCTTGATCGTTCTCTGCATTCTGTCAGTAGCTGCTTCCGTATTAAGCAACCTGAACCTCCCCCAGCACTCCACCACCCTGGATCAATTAAGCGAGTTGGAAAAAGCCCGATTGTCAGAAGTATTGCATTTGCGGACTGCTTTGGGTGATGCTGTCTGGCCTGGATGGTCACAGGCAGATATCCCTTTGATCGTCTACAACGAGCAGTATACTTTCTTGGTTGGATATCCAAACCCACCTTCCGGTTGGATGAAGGTGCCCACCTTGGAAGCGCGCGGTGGACCCTGGGAGGAAGTTCTCGGCGATGCCTTCGAAGGACTTCCATATTATCGGAGCCTTATTAGCAACCCCCAGAAGACACCGGAGGGTTTCACCGTCCTGGTTGGCGACCGGTGGGTGGCTACCTTCCAAACCCGCGAATATGGCGAGGTGGCATTTTATCGGGGGTTCCGCCAAGATTTACCGCCCTTCATTTCCAACCTGATTCCGGTGCGTCTGGTATGGGCATTGTTGATGGGGAAAACCGAAGCATATATTGCCGCGTTGGAGCATGAATCTTTCCATGCTTATGAGGGTATTCTGGCAGTGGATCGATTGACCGCATCCGAACAGATGTACCAGGTCGAGGAAAATTATCCGTTTGATGCTATGGAAGAACCCTGGAAGCAAGAGATGAATGTGCTTGTCCAGGCGGCACAAACCAATACTGAGGCTGAGGCGATCGATCTAGCCCGTCAGTTTCTGCAGATGCGCGCTTCACGCCGGGCAGGATTGAATGCCGATCAGGTAGATTTAGAGCGCCTGCGAGAATGGGAGGAAGGGCTCGCTAAGTATGCTGAGCTGGAAATTACCCGCCTGGCGGGCGCAGAGAGTGGTTATCATCCTGTTGAAGGTATATCACAGGATAAGGATTTTAATAATTACAGTAACCAGCAGCAGTTCTGGTCCGAGCAGTTGAGAGAAGCGAAAAAGACCCAGGGTCGTTCTGGCGACACTCGCTTTTACTATTCTGGTAATGCCCTTGCGGTCCTGCTGGATCGCCTGTCCCCTGGTTGGAAGTCACATGCCTTGCCGGGTGGCGAGTACTTGGATGATTTACTTCAGGGGGCAGTAAGGTAGATTAGGGCTTCAGCCAGGGATTCTTGTTCTAGTGTTTGCTGAAGAACTCCACCAACACCGGAGCGAGGACTTCCAGGTTTACATCGTGGGTCTGGCCTTCCAGTGTGCGTTGCTGTGCATGCGGCATGGCTTTCGCCAGTGCAGTCGCTGATTGGTGCATGAATGACCTATCCATAAGATTTGCACCCCCGTCCATAACCATCGCAGGAATCTTGATATTGGCTACACGTTTGACTGGCGCCATACGGTCTTCTCCCATAACAGCTGCGTCGTATACCAACGTAGGCGCTACGGCTTCAAATATTGACCACATGGGAGACTGGCGCATCCCTTCAATCTGTTCAGTCGGGGTTCTTACGAATTGCATGAACCGTACTACCGCATCGCCCCTGCGATTGGCTTTCAGTAGCTCCACAATTTGCTTGGTGTATTCCTTCCAATCTTGTTGGGCAGCTTTCTCGGTAATGTATGGTGGCTCATATAACGCAAGTTTTTTAATCTTATCGTCCAGCTTGATCGCGGCTTCGAGGGCAAGGCAAGCCCCCGAGGAAATACCATAAACGAATGCTCCTCCACCTGCTTCCTGGATCAGCGCTTCGATATCTTCTACCTCGCGCTCAACCGCATAGGGCTTGGTATTGCTACTTTCCCCGCGTCCACGGCGATCGTATGTATATACTGTGAAGTACGGCGCAAGCAGCCCCGCCAGACCAGGCATGGGACCAAAAGAACGATAAGTCAGGGCACCATCCACCAGGATTACTGGCTTACCAGAGCCCTTCTTTTCGTAAGCTATCTTTGTACCATCTTTTGAAACTACTGCGTTCATATTTTTCTTCTTTCCTAAATTGTAGATTTGTAATATTGTAAATAAGGTGGCTGACGTGATAACGATGTCTTTAATGGTTCTGCTTAGCCTGATAGATCAGGGTTAAGACGCCCGAGCCGACCGGTTTTGCTTCCGCCAGCCACATAGCGTGCATATTGCTCCCATCATTGAAAAGGCGTTTTCCTTTTCCCAAAATGATCGGAAATACCATTAACCTAAATTCATCGACGAGGTTATGTTGAATCAGTGTGTGTACAAGTTGTGCGCTGCCAGCGACTAGGATATCATTGCCTGGCATCGCTTTTAGCTTAGACACTTCTTCCCCGATATTACCCGCGATCACTGTTGAATTGTTCCAGCTGGTTTGTTTCAAGGTAGTCGAAACGACGTACTTTGCCATATTGTTCATCTTATCGGCAAAATCTCCTGTCCTTGACGGCCAGGCTGCTGCAAAACCATCATAGGTTACCCGCCCCAAAAGTAGAGCATCGCTTGCCATAAGCTCATCGACCTTGAATTTATCGCCTTCAGGTCCACGCTCGAATTGAAACGCCCATCCACCACGCTCGAATTTTTCCGCCCCACCAGGATCCTCCATCACGCCATCCAGTGTCAGGAATTCTGACACAATGACTTTTCTCATATATATTCTCCCTTTTCGCTAATTAAGTGGTCTCCGAAGTTATTTATCGATTTACCATTTTTAACTAATTTCTCTATTACGCCTCGTGCCTCGCTGCTTGAATTGTGAAGACTAATTTCTTTTTACCGCTGGATAAATTGTAGACGATCGCGGCTCGAATCAGTTCATTCAGTGCCGATTCGTCAATATTATCTCCTTGGCTAAAATCAATCGCCCGCGTAGCTTTTGCATCAAGCCCAGCATTGAAAAGTCTTTTCGGATCCTTTATAGAGGCGCCTTTGAAAAAGTTGAGCTTTACATGATCCTTGAAAGGACTTGCGCTGCAAACCAATCCCATATGAGACCATACTGCGGCATCCCACTTCCATTCTTCAATGATCTCCGGGGCAGCCTCGAGGATCAGTCGGCGTAGTCTGGCAAGCGTTTCACCGCGCCAGTCAGTCAATGTTGAGATCTGGTCAGTTATGCGCTCAGAAGCAGTCATGTCAATTTTCGAATCCATCATTTTCATTTTTACTACTTATCCTTTTGTTTCTCTATTTCTTTTTAATTTTTGCCTGCCGATGGCCCACTTTATTCGAATAAATAAACTGCCCTGTGTCAGAATGTGGTTTGGGATTACTAATCGCTTGATTGCACCATTAGGATTACCAGTTTAGGACCTTTCATCGTATATATCCACCCATTCAGGCAATTGTCATTTCAGCGGTTTTAAAGCTAATTACGACTAATTTTATCCTATTAGGAATTATACCATTAAATCCTCCTCTTATGCCTTGTCAAACACAAATTAGTATGCCCTTTTGGATCAGGGAAAATTATGTATGCCTTATATTACAGGCAGCCTCCCCACCGGTTTGATAATGTAGTCATCAAATAGAGGATCAAGCCGTTATATTGTGCTTTGAGACTGTAGCTGCATATTAAATAATAACAATCAGATATCGTGTGGCATCTACGGATTGTTCAAGGAGTAGTGATGAATTAATCCATCAATTATTACTTTTGCTAATTGACAAAACATCTTGTATTTGCTAAACTCAAACCTGTTAAGGAAAATTTTAACGGCTATGTTCAATATCCAACACCTGCAATCATTTGAACAGCTTAAACTCCTGGCAGACCCACGCCGGCGTGCAATTCTGCAACAGTTAATGTCAGGTCCCGCCTCGCTCACCATGCTGGGGAAAGCTATCGGGGAACACCCAGCCTGGGTGCGCCACCATCTCAAGCAGTTGGAAGCGGCTGGTTTAGTCGAACTGGTCGAGACGCGTATCCAATCCGGTGTGGTTGAAAAGTTTTACCGCGCCCACGCGGGTGGTTTCTTGGTACAGGAACTCATCCTCCCACAGAAACGAGATCGTCCGTTGATTGTTTTTTCCGGAAGTCATGACCTGGCCGTTGAACTGCTTGCCAACCTCATCTCCGATCATCTCGATATACTTACCCTCAATGTCGGAAGCCTGGATGGGCTGATGACATTGCGTCAGAACCTGTGTAACCTTTCTGGAGCGCACTTGCTCGATCCTGACGGGGAATACAATCTGCCCTTTGTTCGCCATTTCTTCCCAGACCGGGCAATGCAAGTGGTTACACTGGCAAACCGCGAACAGGGATTAATGACTGAACCCGGTAACCCGAAAGCGTTACATTCGCTGGCAGACCTGGCGCGTGAAAATGTAACCTTTGTCAATCGCAATCCCGGTTCCGGTACACGCCTTTGGCTCGATCACCGCTTGCAAATAGAGGGCATTTCCACCGGCAGCATCCGCGGGTATGAGAACACCGTCAGCACTCACACCGCGTGTGCAAGAATGGTTCAAGCCCACCAAGCGGATGTGGCCCTCGGTTTGCGAGCAGCAGCCCACCAATTCGGGTTGGATTTTATTCCTCTCTTCCATGAACGCTATGACCTCGTTTTCATGCAGGAGCAGTGCAGCTCACTTGGTCCGCTCCTGGAAACGATTCAGACCCGTACTTTCCGCCGAGGCGTCGATGCGCTGACCGGCTATGATACGACCCATACCGGTGAACAAATTCCAATCTGAGGAGAATACATTATGTACCGTTATCGCATCTACATCCTTGCCCTCTTATTGTTTTTCATCCTCTCCCTGGTTATTACCGCGTGTGGATCGAATTCAGCCGTCACCCTCGAGACACCCATCAGTACCGATCCAACTGGCAGGATTTTTACTTTGGTAGGGCCAAAGGGCGGGAATATCCTCACCATGGCCCAGCTCAAAGCCCTACCAGTTACAGAAGGACAAGGAGGCATCAAAAGCAGCACAGGTCAGATCACCATTCCCTCGCTATTCAGGGGAATAGCGCTCAAGGATTTAGTGACCTATTTAAATGCACCTTTTGATGCCTCCATGGGGGTTACCGTAACCGCTGAAGATGGATACAGTATGACCTTCTCATACGATCAGGTCATGAATGGTGCCTTTATAGCATACGATCCAGCCACGGGTAATGAGCTACCCTCTCACGATTTACTCACCGCCATTATCGCCTACGAACATGAAGGCCAGCCATTGAATGCCACCGAAGAGGGCGTACTGCGACTGGTGGTCGTCGGCCCTAAGAACAATCAGGTGGTTGATGGTCACTGGTCCGTCAAATGGGTGAATCAGGTGGAGGTTAAGACGGTTGGGCAAACATGGACCCTGGATTTGACTGGTGCAATTTCCTCACCTGTCACGCGCGATTCCTACCAGTCTTGCGGTGCACCCAGCTGTCATGGTTCACTTTACGAGGATGAAAATGGACAGAATTGGGTGGGGGTTCCATTATGGTTGTTGGTAGGTGAAGTTGACGATGCTGATAGTCACTCAGATGTAGCTTATAACCGTGCCCTGGCCGATGCCGGGTATACCATAGATATTGTCGGTGAAGATGGGACGACCGTTACGTTGGACAGTCAGTCTATTAAAGAAGATAACCAAGTCATGGTGGCACACATGGTCAATGATGGGGAACTTCCCGATATGTATTACCCTCTGCGATTGGTCGGTTCCAGTGTACAAAGTGACCAAATGGTGGGGCAGATCACCAGGATCGTGGTTAATGTCCCACTCGTCTCCCTTCCCACCATCACTCCAGTTCCCGAAAATGCAGGTAGCCTGACCATCAAGGGCATGGTAAATCAGGAGCTCACCCTGAAGGATGCTAACCTGAGGGCATTGGAAATGATCACCATAACAGCAGAAGCTAAGGACGGACCACAGGATTTCCAGGGCATTCTTCTGAATCAGCTGCTGGATCTGGCTGGCCTCCAAGACGGAGCCACCAAACTGGTATTTACGGCTTCTGACAATTACTCCGTTGAAGTAAACCTATCGGATGTACGGGACTGCCCTAAGTCCTTGCTCGCCTTCATGGATACGCCTGGCACTTATATGATCGTACTACCTGACCTCGCAACCAGCACCTGGGTCAAGAACGTTGTCCAAATCGAAGTTAAATAGAAAAGGATTCACAAGTTATTCATCGCTATTCCACTTGCAGGTTGCACCCTGCTCACTTTTATGGAGTAACGTCCACCCAGGTGAACCCTGGAAGACAGATCAATATAATGACTCGAGGAGAATAAAACATGAAACACAACCGTACCATTATGATCGCACTGGCTATACTCATCTTGGCAGGCATCCTGCTCTCCGCCTGTGGTTCGGCAGCGACTCAGGGACCTGTTACGCTTACGGTCACTGGCCTGGTCAATAAGGAACTCAAATTGACCGATGCTGACCTGCAGGCTATGACTGTCGTTAAACTCACCCTGGAACACCCAAAGAACGGACCCACAGAATATAACGGCGTACGCCTGAATGACCTGCTGAATCAGGCTGGAATCAAGGCTGGTGCAGCCACGATCACTTTTACCGCCAGCGACGGTTTTGCCAACGATCTTGACCTTGCCACTGTCCAGGCATGCGCTGATTGTCTGGTTACTTTTGATCCCGCCACACCTGGTGTCTACAACCTCGCTATGGCTGGACAATCCAGTAAGTCTTGGGTGAAGCAGCTGATATCCATAACCGTAAAATAAAACTCAAAAATAAGACCTGAAGGGTGGGCTTGGATAAAGCCCACCCTTTGTATGTTGCATATAATAGAAGTTGTTGCGGAAAACCACACCCTGGCATGCTTGGCATTTACATAAACCTACTTCTATCATGAAGACCATCCGCTCGATTATTTTCATATCTTTACTTTGCCTGGTGACACTCACCAGCGGGTGCTCAGGTACACGTGCCACCAGTACAGAGAAGACACCCCTGGTGGTCTTCGGCGCAGGCAGTCTCATCATCCCCTTCGCTGATCTGGAAAAGGCATTCGAAAGCAAGTATCCCAACATAGACGTCCAGGCCCAATACCATGGCAGCATCCAGGTTATTCGCCATGCTACCGAGCTACATGAAGCGATTGACGTGGTCGCTACTGCTGATGCATCCCTTCTTCCCATGTTGATGTATGCTACCAACGACCCGGATACCGGCATGCCCTATGCTGACTGGTACATCCGATTTGCCAGTAACCGCCTGGCAATCGCCTACCAGGAAAACAGTATGTACGCCTCGGAGATCAACGCAGACAATTGGTATGAGATTCTTATCCGCCCAGAAGTTAAAATTGGTCTGGCTGATCCTCGCTTCGATGCAGTCGGATACCGTGCCCTCATGGTATATGCTCTCGCAGGCGATTACTATCACCAGCCAACAATCTTCACCGATATGTTCAAGGGGCAGTTCAGTTTTCCACTCGGTATATTTAATGAGCGTAACTTGACCACGATTACTGTACCAGAAATCCTGGAAACTAAAACTAATTCGCATATTATCTTGCGCGGTGCAAGTATTGAATTAATCGCCCTGCTCGAGACGGGTGACCTGGACTATGCTTTTGAATACGAAAGCGTCATCCGCCAGCATGGGTTAAATATGGTTGAATTGCCCGCTGCACTCAACCTGGGAGAAGAAACTAATCAGGATTTTTATAGCACTGTCCAAGTGGATGAAGACTTCCAACGTTTTGCTTCGGTGAAACCTATATTTCGCGGTGAGCGTATCGGGTACGGCATAACCATCCCGAGCAACGCCCCCCATCCCGAAGAAGCTGCCTTGTTTATCGCCTTCGTGCTGAGTCCCGATGGACGTGAGGTTATGCAAACAGACAGTCATCCCGTGTTCAATCTGGCCATTGGTGATGGCTACGAGAAAATTCCGGCTAGCTTGCAACCATATTGCACTCCTACGGAGGCTCCTTGAACCACAGGAACCTAGCTTTCAATCTGATTTTTTCCATTCTAGGTGGACTGCTCATTCTGTTTGTTGTCCTGCCGCTATTCAGCACATTACTATCCACGACACCTGCTGCCTTCCTGAGTGCTTTTGGCGATCCAGAGGTTTTAAAATCAATCGGATTAACTTTCGGCGCGGCGCTTATTTCTACTGCCCTTGCATTAGTCACCGGTGTACCGCTGGCCTATCTGCTGGCTCGACGCACCTTCCACGGCAAGCGTTTGCTAGAAGCTATCATCAACCTGCCGGTGGTTATCCCCCATACTGCAGCTGGAATTGCCTTATTACTGGTCTTCGGACGACGCGGGATGTTGGGTCAATGGCTTTCGCCATTGGGAATCACGTTCACTGACAACCTGGCAGGGATCGTGGTAGCCATGCTATTCGTCAGCCTACCATTTCTGGTTAACCTGAGCAGAGAGTCGTTTGCTCTCGTGGACGAGGAATATGAAAAAGTGGCATTTACGGATGGGGCCAGCCTATGGCAAGCATTTTTTAATGTCACCTTGCCACTGGCCTGGCGTGGTGTGCTGGGCGGGTCTGTCATGATGTGGGCGCGCGGTATCAGCGAATTTGGTGCAGTGGTTATCTTAGCCTACCACCCAAAAATAACACCGGTGCTGGTATACGAGCGCTTCGTAGGTTTTGGCCTGGACGCAGCCCAACCAATTGCATTTCTGTTGATCCTTGTGGCGCTGGTCGTCTTCATTTCGCTTAGACTGGCACTACTGCCAGAACATGAGTGATTATCACGACCTATCTAATCTTCTGAAACGTCCTCCCGAAACGGCAAACCAATTTCCCCATCTACTCTAGCACGAGCGCCGTTCTCACTTTCAGAGTGAGGACTGACCGCATGCCCGTCCCAATATTGCACAATATAGTACCCCCACCATCCAATCGAGCTTCTGGAGGCGATAATATAAAAATGGCACTCCACTCGATGTTTTAGTATCCGTGCCAATCGATTTATCCCATCCTCTCAACCTTAAATAGTCGACAATAATTTCTCCGAATATGGCGGTTTACATAACTTGCATCCTTTTCAGTGTTGCCAGAGCAGCCAATATAAGATAGGATATAGTTATTCAGGAAAGTTGGGTGCCCTTGCAGGTTATATCTACAAAGCTATCCATTCCGCCGTTACGTTCCAGGTTGGTACAGCGACCACGACTGATCCAAAAGCTTAACCAGGGATTGGAATGTGGATTTGTGCTGATATCGGCGCCCGCAGGCTATGGTAAATCCACTTTATTGAGTGCCTGGCTGAGTCGGATTGAATTTGCCACCAGCTGGCTTTCACTCGATGATAGTGATAATGACCCTTCACGATTCCTGATTTACTTAGCCGCCGCTTTTCGGGGAATTGATCCTTCAATCGACGAGACATTTGAAAGCACGCTTGGCTTCAACCAACAGCCTGATGTTGAAACCCATCTTACCCAGCTGATCAATCATCTTGCCCAGCTAAAGCAGCCCTGCTGTATGATTCTGGATAATTATCACGTGATTCAAAGCCAGATCATTCACCAGGCAGTCAGTTTTCTACTGGAACATCGCCCAACACTTCTACATCTGATCATTGCCACGCGCGCTGATCCACCCCTGCCCCTGGCGAGGCTGAGGGCGATGTCCGAAATGCTGGAGGTTCGACTGACGGACTTACGCTTCACGAATCAGGAAGCCGCAGATTTTCTAAACCACACCATGGGGTTAACGGTTTCGTCGGAAGATGTCGCTCGCATTACAAGGCGCACCGAAGGTTGGATCGCTGGCTTGCAAATGGCAGCACTTTCCATGCAAAACGCGAGTGATGTGTCTGGTTTTATCAACGCTTTCACAGGCAGCCATCACTATGTTTTTGATTACTTGCTGGAAGAAATCCTGGGACGGCAATCACCTGAAATCCACCGCTTTTTGCTTTATACCTCCATCCTGGATCAATTAACCGGTCCTCTATGTGATGCTCTCCTTACGGAGGATGAAGACTCCATGACCACGCGTCCCTCGTCTGTCATCCTCGAAGAGCTTGAGCACGCTAACCTGTTTATTGTGCCCTTGGATAACGAACACCATTGGTATCGTTATCACCCATTATTCGCCGAGCTGTTAAAGGGCCACCTTCAGCAGAACCATGCCGGTCAGCTACCAATCTTACAAATCCGTGCCAGCACCTGGTTTGAAGGGCAAGGGTTAATCTCAGATGCAATCCGTTACTCATTGGCTGCATCTGATTGGGAACGCGTGGTGAGGTTGATCAGCGCAAACATATTCGCATTGCTTGAACAAAATGAGCTGAACAATGTGGCAAGGCAAATTAAATCACTGACCAGCGAAAATAGTCTGGCCCGTCCCTGGTTGTTGATCGGGCGAGCATGGCTGGCGGCCTACACCGGGCAATTGAGCTCTGTGGAGCCCATCTTGAAGATGGTGGAGGCTGAGATCAGCAATTTGAATAGTGAAGTGGAGCTGCAAACGCTGGGAGGGCACCTTGCTGCAATTCGAGCTTATATCAACTGGATTGGGGACAAACGGGATATCGCTGCAAAGGCAGCCCAAGTCGCACTTGAGTGGTTGCCTGAAACCGAGCGTTTGATTCGTTGTCAGGCTGCTACCCTGTTGGGTTTGACTACTAGTGAAACTAAACCCCGTATCCTGGCTTTTGAACAAGCTCTTACGTATGCCAAGGAGAGCAGAGTCTCACATGTAACCATATTTGCCCATGGTTGCTGGGCCTGGTTTCTTGCCATGCAAGGCAAACTGCGTGAGGCTCATGCGGCTTGTTTCGAAGCAATACGGCTTGCCCAAATGAGCAGTATGCACCAGCCACTACCGACCCTCAGTCATGTTTTCGCTACTTTGAGCTTTGTGCTATGTGAGTGGAACGACCTGGAAGGGGCCATATACTATTCGAAAGAGGCTGTTGATCTGGCTCGTCGCTGGGAGCAGGCAGACGCATTGCATTTCGCTCTTGACAACTTTGGATATGCATTATTCGCCTCCGGGGATGTGCCAGAGGCGTTTGATACCCTCCGCCAGGCATGGCAGGTCGCCCACCGTACTTCTTCCTGGTTTGAGGAAATATCGATCGCTCAGGAGGTGGAATGGTTGTTGGCACAGAATAATTTGGAAGCTGCCTTGCAACGTATGCACCTCGCCAAGCTGGATATCGAAGAATCATACACTCTGCCCTTCAAATCATTTAAAAGCCAGATAGCACCCCTGACATATGTCAAAGTCTTTCTTGCCCAAAGGGAATATCATAAAGCTTTGCCGTTGATTGCTAATCTATTGGAGTATTTGGAATCAAAAGATCTCGGTTACTATATCGTGCGTGTGCTAACCTGGCAGGCTTTGGCACATCATGGTTTGCGACATGACGTGCAAGCCATAGCCTCACTAAAGCGCTCCCTGACGCTTGCTGCTCCCGGAGGATTTGTGCGCACCTTCATTGGATCAGGACCAACAATGATCTCTTTATTACGTCGAGCTCACTCTGCTGGCATCATGACAGAATATGTTGAAATGTTGTTGGCCGCCTCTGAGCGTGAAGTCAAAGCCCAGCAAATCGAAAAGACTGTCACGTCTCGGTTGGTTGAGCCGCTTTCAGAGCGTGAACTAGACGTAATGAAGCTGTTGGCCGAAGGCTGCACGGATAAGAAAATTGCTGAGGGCCTGGTAATTGCCCGTGAAACTGTCCATAAACACCTCAAGAATATTTACGGCAAGCTGGAAGTTCACAGCCGCGCTGAAGCTATCCTGCGTGCCCGTGAGCTTGGTATATTGTAAGACTCATTTTCCAAGAATACCCCTCACATTACCCCATAAATACCCTTTTTAGGGCCTGATTTTTCAGGCCCTTTGTTCTATTATGGGGATGACAAAAACAAATCCAACCGAAGTACTATCTAATTGAATTTTGAGAGGTATAACCATGAATTCAAACAATACCATCGCTCCCAACCGTGAGACCGCCATCCAGGTGCAAGGACTGACTAAGTCTTACGGCAAGGTGCGTGCCTTGCGCGGGATTGACCTGCAGGTCCAACGCGGAGAAATATTTGGATTCCTCGGTCCGAATGGTGCGGGAAAGACTACCACCATCCGCTGTATGCTAGATATGATCCGACCGGATGGCGGTAAAGCCCTTCTACTCGGGATGGACCCACAGGTAGAACCGGTAGCTGTCCAAGCCCGCACAGGCTATCTGCCAGGTGAGATGCAATACTATGACAATCTGACCTCCGAGCGCCAATTACGTTTCTTCAACGATATGCGGGGTGGTCGCGCGGAATGGGATTATGTCCGTCATCTTGCAGATCACCTGGTTCTCGATCTGCACCAGCCAATTAAGAATCTGTCCAAAGGCAATAAGCAGAAAGTGGGTGTCATCCAGGCCTTGATGCACCGCCCAGAACTGCTGCTCCTGGATGAGCCAACCAGTGGGCTCGACCCTTTGATGCAGCAGGAGGTGCTGGAGCTCTTGCGCGAAGCGAATCGCACCGGGACGACCATCTTCTTCAGCTCGCACATTATGAGTGAAGTTGAGAACCTGGCTGAGCGAGTGGCGATCATTCGCTCAGGCGAGATTGTGGAAATTATGCAAACCAGCAGTCTGACCCGCAGCTCGCTAAACCGCATCACCATCCGTTTTAAGAATCCGGTTGATTTTACCGAGCTGGCGAAGCTGCCCGGCGTGGTGGTGCTCTCTCAAGTAGATCAGACCAGCCTGACATTACAGGTGACTGGTGACATGGAGATGCTTGTACAAACTCTTGGTCGACTGCCCGTATTCGACCTAGAAACAGAACGCCCTAGCCTGGAAGAAGTCTTCCTGACTTACTATAAGAAAAATAACATACAGCAAGGAGCATAAAACTATGAACCGCTTCTGGACTACCTTCCGCTATACTTTTACCGGCTTGCGTTGGCAAATTATTGGCTGGGGGCTTGGGGTGGCTATCTATGGTCTGATGATTGTTTCAATGTACGAGACCTTGGGAGCACAGCAGGATCGTCTCCAACAAATGATCGCCAGCTATCCACCCGAGTTCCTGGCTTTCTTTGGTGGAGATACCAACAGCTTGCTCACACCAGCGGGTTACCTTGGGATGTATGCTTTCTCGATGCTACCAATTATCGTTGGTATCTTTGCTGTGATAGCAGGCAGCGGTTTGATCGTCAGCGATGAGGAACATGGTCGTCTGGATTTAATTATCGCTCACCCTGTTGGACGCCCCAGCTTTTTCTGGGGCAGATTCATGGGTTTGCTAGGGGCAGCTTTATCGATCATGATATTAGGCTGGTTGGGGTTCAGCCTTCTCTTGGGTCGGTCTAGCCTGGGTTTCTCTTGGGGTGAGATGGCGCTCCCCTTCTTATCTTTGCTTGTCCAAACCTTGATCTATGCGACACTCGGGCTGTTATTGAGTATGCTCCTGCCTTCACGGAGCCTGGCAGCAATGGTCACCGGGGTTATCATGGTGATTGGTTACTTCGTTTCTTCACTGTCCTTTATGGATCAGCGCCTGGAAATATTAGCCAGGGCACTGCCTTATCACTACTACCAAACTGTTCTCTCATTCCAACAACTTAATCTCACCTGGTTGTTTGCCTTGCTGGGGATCAGCCTTGTCATGACCGCATTGGCTTATATGCGGTTTTTCCACCGCGACATCCGTTTGAGTGGGGAAGGTAGCTGGAGAAGGGGATGATAAAAATACGCTAAGCGGTTACGAAACTGTGAAGTTACCGGCTTACCAGTAACGGCATAAAAAACCGCGAGCATAAAATTCCCACCGCGTAGGTTGAGCTTAACCACACAGAGGTAGGTAGCCTCACAGCAAACGTGAATAGTTGAGTAAATAACACGCCATCACAAAACCAGAAAGTACAAGCTATCAAATAGGAGCTCCATTATGGTTAATTGGTTCACAAATTGGGTAAAGCGTTCCCCTATTGTCGCCTATTTTGTCCTGGTCTTTGGTATTGAGTGGTTTCTCATGTTCCTTCTATCTTCGCTCGTGCCACCGATGATCACTTTGTTGATTGGCTCCTGGTTGCCAAATGGAGTCGGTCTGCTGGTTATAGGTGTAGCAAGTGGTAGAACAGGTCTCCACGAATTGTTCAATAGAGTTGTTCTGTGGCGCATTGGCATCAAGTGGTACGCTGTCGCCATGTTTGTACCAATAACAATGGCATTTCTTGCGATTGGTTTGAATGCGCTACTCGGCAATGATCTTCCAGATTTCGCTCCTGCGAGTCAGTTATCGACAATATTTTTAGTCTGCGTATTCACGGGTGCACTGGGTGAGGAATTGGGTTGGCGCGGCACTGCATTGCCTCGTCTACAAGCACGCTGGAACCCGTTGATTTCGAGTTTGATTCTCGGCATCTTATGGGGGTTTTATCACCTGCCATCCTTTCTTCTATCTGGATTGCCTTTGCAGAATGCCCCACTCATCCCGTTCATGCTAGGAGCTCTCGGGATTACTATTCTTGTAACATGGACATTCAACCATACCAGTGGAAGCCTGATCCCTGTTTTTCTCTATCACTTTGCTTTTAATTTCATTGGAAATGCCACGGGGATTTTTGGCAATCCTACCCTGTTCTGGTTATTTGCAGGCTTGATTATCTTTATAGCCACTGCGGTCATTGCACTTGAACGGACTCACTTCAGCCGAAGTAATATCCCATCGATCGAAGGCTTTTGAACGATTCGATGAGCATTCAAGTTGATGTCAAATTGAGCGCGTTGCCCATCCCTTTATGGGGCTTATCAATTTAGTGAATGGAAAAAAATGTTAAATCACCTCAAAATCATTATCCCATCCTGGTTCGCCTTTCTCCTGCTTACTGGGTGCGTAAACACCGAGATTACAGCTGATCCAGAAGCAACTGTAATTTCCTCGATCGCTCCAGTAGCTACATCCGTTCTTCCCACAGTTACTCCCATGCCTGTATCCGTGCTTCCCACTGCCACCATTCCTCCGTTTATCATCACCACAATCCCTGAAACACCCTCACCCACTTTCCCAACCAATCTCACCCGGCTCAGTGGTCCCTATCTCGGCCAGACACCTCCGGGATCTACCATCAAAATTTTTGCTCGTGAAATGATCTATGGAGAACTACATACACCCCCTGTATTTTCAGCAGATGGTAGCGAAGCCTATTGGGGAATGCAGGGGCAATTCATATACAAGTCCAAATTGGCAAATGGTTATTGGACACGTCCGGAAAAGGTGACCTTTTCTCCGTCAATGACCGATTATCGGGATCCTTTTCTTGCACCTTCAGGCGATAGACTGTATTTCCTATCAAAAGGTGTGATACCAGGTTCCGAATTCCCTGAGAAAGAGAATATCTGGTTTGTCGAAAGAACAGGAGCTGGATGGGGTGAACCCCAGCCTCTTGGCAAAGAGATTAATTCTTTTAACCTACATTGGCAGGTATCTGTAAGCAATAATCGGGATCTTTACTTCACCTCGAGGAATACTGCCAGTGAAGATATTTATTTTTCCAGGTATGTGGATGGGCAATATCTCACCCCCGAGAAATTAAGCGATGCAGTCAATACAGACGATCTGGATGAAACCACACCCTTTATTGCCCCCGACGGAAGCTATCTGATCTTTACCAGGATCGTCGATAACGGCAATGGCCCAATCAGGCTTTACATTAGCTATGCAGATCAGGAAGGCGGCTGGACTGAAGCAGTTTTAATTGGGCAGGTGAGATATGGCCTTTGTCCATTGGTCTCTCCTGACGGGTTGTACCTTTTCTTTCTAAGCAGTCCCCAAAGCGTCTCCTGGATGAGTACCGGATTTATTGAGGAATTAAGGCCAGATAGATAAGGGAAGATTCCGTGTACACCTACCGAAAGACAATGATCAGTCAGGTCACCCCAGCACTGTTTTTGATATTAAAGCGATCTATTGAGAGATTTTCTATTCGCCCCATATTTCTAAACGGAGGACCCTGATGTTTAAACCACTTTTCGTAATCATTATCATGATTGTCTTAATCAGCGCATGTGGACCAGCTGCAGTCACTAAATCCCCAATGGACACAACCCTGCCTGTGCCGATCACACCAACCCCAACTGTATCGCCGACATTAGAGCCGACTCCGCTACCGATTTCAACCTTACCAGTGTCGGTGAACAGCTCAAACCAGGTTATCAATGCTGAGACGGTTGACCAGCTCGAGATGGTGGCTACTTTCGACCTGCCCGATTCGTTCATCAACACCGTCGTCTTTTCACCGGATAACCTCACACTGATCACAGCCGACATGAACGGGGAAGTTCTATTCTGGGAGCGTGGCACGTGGGAGAAAACCCAATTCTTGCCTGCCCGGAGCCTGGAGGCGGACGACTCCACGACCGGGGTTTATTTCGGAGGCACCCTGGTTCTATCACCAGATGGAAATACTATCGTTACTGCCTACGGGGAAGATGGTGTAGTCACCGGACGAGATCGAATGGGTCAAGCGCTGTTTGACTTTTCGTTTGGTTCTCGTGTGATCAGCTTGGCGATCTCCCCCGATGGGAAGATTTTGGCCGTGGGTGGCATGAAGATCAACGTCCTCATCTTTGACCTCGAAACCAATCAACCGGTTGTCGACTTGGTTAGCGATCATGAATATGTAACCAATGTGGTTTTCTCACCCGATAATTCGATCCTGGTGGTGAGTTATGAACGGCCAGATAACGTCATGAAGATGTGGGACACTGCCACCTGGCAGGAAACAGCCAGGTTTAGCCACACAACAGACCGTTTTGACTATCACGACTTGATATTCTCACCTGATGGTCAGGTAGTGGCATTCGCAACCACAGAGGTTGTCGAGATAAAATTCCTGGAGTTAAGCGACCTGCAGATCATCATGGAGTTTCCCGATCATAGCCGGGCACCCTATAGCATCACCTTTTCACCGGATGGCTCGCTTTTAGCTTCCGCCAGCGATGACCGCACGGTAAGGTTTTGGAATATTGAAACGGGCGTAAATATCAAAACGATTCGGAACGGTCATGAAGCTGGAGCGATTGCCTTCTCACCAGATGGTAAATTAATCGCCTATTCTATTTGGGGAGAAGGTATACAGGTTTGGGCTTTAAAACAATAATCGCGAAGATGGTTCATGCTGCCATTCTGAAATAACAGAGAAAGCATCAGGCTTGCTCCTTGTAGTGTATTAAAAACATCCACCCATTCCACCGATTTCGTTATGATAAGCGTAAAACCATCATAATTCTTAGAGGAAGAATGAATACAAAATCCTTACCCACTCCAATAATCGAAGTAGAGAAAAAAACAGCCAGTCTACTCGTCTCCACAGTTTTATCCATCCTTTTGCTGTTCTTCTTACTTTTCCCGTTAACCTTTATGGAATTAATTCTTCATGAAGGCGGTCATGCTTTGGACAAGCTAACCCATAGTTTCGCAATCCAAATATTCTATGCACACCCCTTCTCTTTTAATGGATATGTCAGACCGTTTTCCGATTGGAACAGCGTTTGGAGACATGCTTCCGGAGCAGTTGTGTCGATTCTGGTCTCCTTATTAATTTTCATTCCATTTTGGAAACATCGTTCTGTTTCCACACTCCCCATCCTATTACTCTTCCCCTGGATTGCGATCAAGGCCGGTTTTGGGGTCATTAATATCGCGGGAGAAACTGGTGACTATTACAACATTATTAAGCTCATGGGAATGTCACCAACATTATTTTATGTTTTTGGTTTCATATTTTTTAGTTTAGGAATTTTCTTTTGCATTTCCCTTTTCCCTCTGCTTGGTTTAGCCCCGCAGGATAGAAGATCTCTTTTCGTTATTCCCGCCGCCGTATTGATGTGGAGTGTTCTATCTATAATAGTTGCATATCTTTTTGTGCCTGGTTCGCCCATCGATATTCAATACCACTTGGGGGGTGAAATCATCATGTCTGCAAACAGCTCTCCCATTTTTGGAGTAATCATCGGGGTGCTTCTCGCTGTAATCTATATATCCCTCTATCGCGGAATATATCGAGGACTTCCCACTAGTTTGCGAGCGGAAAAGGTAATCCTATCCTGGAGAGATTTATGGTACCCATGCGTGCTATTCACGATCAGCGTGATCCTGGGATTACTTGTCATCACTTAGGTGCAAACATTGAATCCGTGACGATCATGGCTATTGATCTGCTGCATCAGCCACTATCGATGCTTAAGGCAGACTTGCGGTACGTAATTCTTCGAAAAATACCCCTCACAATACCCCACCAATACCCTTTTTAGGGCCTGATTTTTCAGGCCCTTTATTTTATTATGGAGATGAAATTGACACATCCTGCAACAGGCTATTCAATAAGGAGGAGTGATGGATCAAAAAAACACCAATCAATCAAACACCTATCGTATCAGGGTTAAAGAAACACTGGATCGCCGCGTCACCGATTGGATTGGTCATCTGACCCTCATTCCCCAAGAGAATGGCGAAACCCTTCTGGTCGGCTCCTTCACCGACCAACCTGCTCTGCGTGGTTTCTTGGATCAGCTCTGGAATCTCAATATAACCGTCATCACTGTCGAGAGGATTGAAAATGAAAACTAAAGTAATGTTTATTGTTTTTTGCTTTCTGGTTACTGGTTGTGTACAGGTCAAATCCCAGCCAACGGATATTGTGACTCCAGAAACACCCACAGCCCAACCCTCCATGCCGGGATTGCCTAACCCGGCTTCGGTTTATTGTGAGCAACAAGGATACACCGTAGAAATCCGAACAGCCTCCGACGGTGGCCAGACGGGTGTATGCATCTTCCCCAATGGCAGTGAATGTGATGAGTGGGCATATTATCGGGGAGAATGCGCCCCGGCTAACAGTTCACTACCTAACCCCGCCTCGGTTTTTTGCGAGCAACAGGGATACGCACTAGAGATCCGCACGGCTTCCGATGGCAGTCAGAGTGGCGTGTGCGTCTTTCCAGACGGGAGTGAATGTGATGAGTGGGCATATTTCCGTGGTGAATGTAAACCGGCAACCGCAGGTAATCCCACCGGGTCCTCAGATCTTGATAGTGAAGGTTGGAAAATCTACACCAATGAAATTCTTGGATATACCTTCCACTACCCTCCCGAGGCTCAGGTCACAATTGACGATGAGCCAAAGAAAAGTTTGAATATCTCAGGATCAGGAATGGGGTATGAATTTTGGGGTATCGCCCATCCGGGTGACCGTGAGGAATATCTCCCACCCGAGGATGTGGACTTGCTGCAGTGGCTGACGGACCATTATCTGCTGGGTGAGGAGCGCATGCCAGACGAGCAAATCGCCGGGACCACCGCCATCCACTTTCGCCATGAACGCAGCCCACAATCGTATGCTGATGACAGGTATTACTTTGCCAGGGAGGGCCAATTGTACCAAATCCTCATCGGGCATTCTAGCGAAACTGAAGATTGGGAGCTCAACAATCGCTTCCTGCAGAGCTTCCAGTTTATCGAGCCAACTTCAGACACTTCTGCCCCAACTCCGATTCCCACTGCCTTACCGATTGACCCGCTGGCCTATCAGGATTGGATCACCTACACCCACCCAGTGTATAACTTCTCATTCAGGCTCCCTGATGGATGGGTCGTGAAAGAAGTCGCTGAAGGTGATCCGCTATTGATTGGTCATGCCCTCAATCTGTATAGTGTTATAGATTCCCAAACGAAGAACATCCGCATGACCTTCCGGCGTGTGGGCGAAGAGATACCTCTATGGCCGACCGGTGTGGGTCATGGTGAATTTATTCCACAAGGAACATTGGATATCGCCGAGCAACCTGCACTGCGCGTACTGTTGGTTTGCCCCACCGGAGAGGTCACTGCCATTTGGTATCACCAGGCTGAGGGTCAGCCCAATATCACGCGTGGCAATCTGGAGTTCGGGGTCATCTTCAGCACCTTCGGCCACTGTGAGCCTGGCAACAACCTGAGTGGAGAAGCCCAGCTGGTGGGTGAGATGATCGTCGCCTCTCTTGATGTTCCATAAACAATTATGAGGAAAAATGCAATGAGTATTTCCATTGAACCACAATCATCGACGGATGCAGCTGTACATAAGCCTAATTACGAAAGCTCAAAGAACGCTCCATCGATAGGATACAAAGCGATCCTGGGTGTAGTCATTCTGACCTGCTCGCTTGCGGTGTTCCTGCTGGGACCGAATTACTCTACCCTGTTCCCAACCAATGGCAACACCATCTACGCTGCGAGTGTCTCGGTTGTTTTTCTGATCACAGCCCTGCTGTTCAAGCGCAGTGTACAGCTTGTCAAATACTGGCTGATTGCATATGCTTTCTTTGTCGCCTCGATGGTCAATCTGGTCTCTGATATATTCGGAGGCTACCAGGGCGATTTCGTACGTTTATTGGGCTCCACGCCAGGCACGAACCCTGGTAGTGGGCTAGGCAAGCTGTATGAAACCCTGCTGGCAGTCGTCCCGATCCTCGTGCTGACCTTGCTTTCGGGTGCTAACCTGCGGTCGCTGTCTCTGGCAAAAGGGAACCTTAACTATAAATGGGGTTTCGGCATTGGCGCTCTGCTGATGGTCAATTATCTGACCTCGGTGCTGATATTCTTTGGCACCGGTTACGAAGTGTCTAAACTCGGTTCGGTAATCGTTTGGGGAGCAGTCTTTGCATTTTGCAACAGTATGTTGGAGGAGCTGTGGGTCAGAGGCCTCTTCGTGAAGAAACTGCTCCCTTTAATTGGAGCTGCAGGAACGGTTTTGTTGACCTCCATCTGGTTTGGTGTAATGCATTTCGTGGCTGTGGCTTATATGCCTATCGCCGTTGTGCCAATTTTCGTGATCAACGCCTTCACTCTAGGCCTGGCGTGCGGTATCTTGATGGTGAAAACGGATAGTATCTGGGGAGCCTATCTGATCCACGCTGCAGCCGACCTGTTCCTGTTTATTGCCATACTGGCTGTTCATTAATGTGATTCACCGAAGAGATAAAATTTCACCTGTCACCAAAGAAAGTGGCAACTAATTTCAAAGGAGATAAAAAAAATGAAAGGTAATATCATCAAAATCTTTTGGGGAGTGGTCCTGATCTCTCTGGGTGGTTTATCACTCGCCGACAAGCTCGGTTATGTGAGTTTGGAATCAATCACCAGCCAGATGTGGTCTATCATCTTCGCTGTCACCAGTGCGGCTTTCTTCCTAAGTTATTTCCTGAGTGGCATAAGGAATTGGGGTTGGCTCTTTCCCACTCTGATCTTTGCTGCTCTGGCTCTGACCATTAACCTGATCCATGAAGATTCCGAAAGTCCCATCATTGCCATTCCCATCTTGCTCAGCATCGGCATCCCCTTCTATGTTGGCTTCCTCCTGAACCACAAGCACTGGGGGCTGTTGATCCCTGCCTGGATCCTGACTGTAGTTGCCATCATCCCGGCGCTATCCGAGCGCATCCATTCTAATTTGATCGGGGCGTTGTTCCTGTTTGCAACCGCATTCCCATTCCTGGTCGTTTACCTGGTTAACCGACAGCGCAAGTGGGCGCTCATCGTTGGTGTAGTATTGGGATTCATTGGTATCTTCCCATTGCTTGATACATTTATCCAGGGAGATCTCGTGGGACCTATTGTAATGTTTCTGTTCGCCCTGGCCTTCTTCATAATTTATTTCGTGTCGAAGAAGCAGTGGTGGGCGCTCATCCCGTCTGGTGTCTTCGCTAGTATTGGAGTGGTGGCACTCCTGGACATCCTGCTCCCAAGTTACGATTACTTCCAGATTGGGAAGTACCAATTCGGGGTCTACACCGGCGTGCTCTTCCTGGGTTTTGCCATAACCTTTAGCATTCTGTGGTTGCTGCGTGCCTCCCGGCCAACTGGTTGGGCAAAGTATCCCGCCATCGGCTTGTTGGTTGCCTCCATATTAGCTTTTTTGATGGGGAAAACATTCAATGACATTATTCCAGCCGTAGCTCTGCTGATCATCGGCGTAGTCATGATAATAGGGGCAGTTCTTAAACGGAAAGCCGCCCCTCCACCTACCTCCTGATAACCCCACTGCTCCATCCTGCCTGAGCCGGACTCACAACCATGGGTAGCCCCAGGCAGGATGGGGCTGCTGGGATGGGTTCTATATAGTCCGTACACCTTCACTAATAATCCAGGCCTGATTCCTTATAATCAGCTCAAGATGCCATGCACCTGAATGTTGTCTGTTCCCTCAGGTGCAAAGGGAACGATATCACCCTCAATGGTTTTATCGTTCACCTTTAAAGAGATGGTATTGCCGCTTCCAGCCCGGTCTACTTTTATGATGTATGCCACCCCGCGGAATATCCGCCGGACGCTGAACCCATGCCACTCCTTCGGAATAACCGGTGAGATCTGTATACCCATGAAGGTGGGTCGGATACCCAATAACCACTGGGTGGCTGCCACGTAAGTCCAGGAGGCCGTGCCAGATAACCAGGAGTTGCGCCCGTAACCGAATTGGGGGTGTTCCGGACCGCAGATATTCCCGCAATATACGTAGGGTTCTACTTTGAAAATGTCATTGTCACTGCGAGCCAGGGGAAGAATCTGGTGGTAGTATTGGTACGCCAGATCATTCCAGCCCAGGCGAGCCGCGGCAATGATCGCCCAGCTATTGGTATGGCAAAAGATGCCACCGTTTTCCTTGGCACCAGGCGGGTATGTGGTTGTGCCACCCACGCGTGGGTCGCCGTGGGTGTAGGCAGGTGCCAAAATAGCCAAACCGAAGGGTGAATTGAGCCGGGTATGTGCACTATGCATTCCCTGACTGGCGCGATTATGAGGGGCACACTCTCCAATGACCGCCCATGTCTGTGTATTCAGACCAATCTTATGGTACTGCTCTGCCTGCACACCGACGGGTTTCCCCTCATCATCAAAAGCCCGCACAAACCACTCACCATCCCAGGCCACCTGGTTGATAACCACTTCCATTTCATTTTTTAGTGCCCTGAACTTCCCGCCATCTTCCCCCCTGCCGGTAGCATCACACAATTCTGCCATGTCCAGCATCACCCGGCAGAATTGCTGGGCCGCCATCACACTCTCGGCTTTGCCTGAGCCATGGTCGAGGTTCATCGTGTCATCCCAATCTGAGAAACCTAGGCGTGGCAATCCATGAGGACCTCTATGTGTTTGGGTGAAATCCACCGCCCGTTGCATATGCCCCCATACAGTATCGTCCCCACCGTCTGCATAAGGTATGTGTTCGTCCAGGTAAGAAAAATCGCCTGTCTCGCGCAGGTAGGCACATACCGCCATTACCAGCCATAAGTGGTCGTCACAGAACCACTGCGGCCAATCAGGATACTCTCCTGCCAGCCCCACTCCCCCTTCACCCGTCAGTGGGAAAACCTGATGCCAGGTGTGACCATCTCGGAATTGTAATTTCCACAGCATAGATAAGTTCTGGCGTGCCCGTTCCGGGGCATTCTGGACAGTTGCTAATGTGTCTTGTGCTGAATCACGTGTGCCCATGCCCCGTCCGAGACCAGTCTCATACGCCGAGGCAAAGCGTGACCAGAACAGGGTCGCCCGGCATTGGACCTGGTTCCAGACGTTGAGCATGGCGTTCATCTCAGCATCTGGGGTTTCAACCTGGAATTTGCCGAGGTAAGCCTGCCAATCGGCTTTGAGGGCAATGAAGGCTCCCTGCACATTTTTCGCTCGTTTGAATCTGGCAATTAGTGCATGAATCTGCTTTGGCTCTTCTGTCACGCCCAGGATATAAATGATTTCTTTCTCCTCCCCAGGATTCAACCGGATATTATGGCACAGCACGCCCACATTATTGCCGCGTGCCGCTTGCGAGTTGGTCGGGCTACCATTTTGTACCACAATTGGGTTCGATAGGTCACGATAGCTTCCGATGAAGGCTTCCCGGTCGGTATCGAATCCATATGGTTGTAAACTGCTGCCGAAGAAGGTGGTTGTGGAGCGGAAAGTTGTATTCATATAGATGATCCCCTCTTCAATGCGGCTGTGCAGGACGTGCTGCCCCCAATCCAGGTTATTCAGGTCCGCCTCTGCGTTCCACATACTGAACTCAGCATAGCTGAAGGAGCGCAACCAACGCGGTCGCTTTGAGGTGTTACGCAGGTGCAATATCCACAATTCACACGAGGCTTCGTTATTCTCGTTGGAATCAGAACTTTGTGAAAGGGGTACGAAATATAGCATCTCAGCCCGGATACCCAGGTATCGGCTGGTAATGCGTGTGTAGCCAGGTCCATGACGGCACTCGTATGCCTCTAGCGTCCGTTCTGGGACGGGCTGCCAGGTGGGGCTCCAATATGCACCCTTCTCCTGATCGCGCAGATAAACGTAGCGACCAGGCTGATCAACCGGGATGGCGTTATAGCGGTAGCGGGTTACTCGCCGGTTCTTTGGATCACGATCGAATGAATACCCTCCAGCGGTGTTCGAGATGATTCCACCGTAACGCCCCACACCCAGGTAGTTCATCCAGGGAGTAGGCGTGTCCGGGCGGGTGATGACGTATTCACCGGTTTTTTCATCGAAATATCCGTAGCGATTCCTGACCTTTGCGTTCTTCATGCTTGTGCTCCTGGGTAGCTTCTGGTATAAAACTAACACCGGTTGTGGAAGTATTTTACAACCAAATTCCACAACAATTAAAACCGGCAAATTTATTTATATTTAACGCTGAGGGTTGATAGCTATTAGCGGTATTTTATACGGATAAGGTGGGTTTCGAATTTAATCCTCTGCGGGATCAAACACCCCCTGCGGGTATCCAGGGTGGGTCACAAAGTGTGTTGTAATCAGCGCAGAGGGTGACCTGCTTCTCACAAGAGCGTATAACTAAATAATCTGAGTAATCATCGCCGGTCACCTGGGCTGCGACCCCGAGATCCGCTACACCCTTGCCGGGCAAGCCATGATCAATTTCAAACCCGGCTGCTAACCGCTCTCCTGACGAATGTTATACCCTTACCATGAGGGGATTGCAGTCAGGGAGTATCCAGCACCCAATTAAACGCACACTCCTCCTCGTCAAGCTGGTCTGAGATGAGACGGGTCGATCCAGAAGCCACATCCCAGAGATAGAGGCGGCCTTCGGCCTGGTATGCCAGGACAGTGGAAGCAGCATTCCAGTGAACACAGGTGACACTAACATCATCAATTGCTACACGTTTCAGCCCGTTGCCATCAAAGATGCGTAGCCCAGGGAGGATGCTCGGTGAATAACCATAGCGATACTGATAGTAGCCAGCCAGGTAGATGCCGTCGGGTGAGGTTGCTAAGTGCCAATACCCATCATCGAGCGTCATGTATTCTCCATCTTGGGTAACACCGATGATCCCTCCATCGATTGAGCTGGCGGCGAATGTAAAGCGCTCCGATCCCCAATAGCTGACCGCCCCCCAACCCCAAATCTCGGAAAGCATTCGCAGGGAACCATCGTCAGTCCTCCCCAGGAACAGGCCAGGATCGGGAGGGGATGGCGCAGAGGGCATGACGCTGCTGAGCAGGAAGATGGACAGGTCGGGGGTGAACGCAATATCCGAATAACTACCCTCCCAGAGCATGGTGATCGTCCAGTCAGGGGCAGAGACCATCTTCAGTTCGAATAAATCTCCCGCGTCGGTCCCCCCATAAAAAAATGCATGGGTTGAGTCATGCCAGTGGTGGAAAAACCACACCTGGCTTGTGAGCGACGTCAGGAGAGTTCCCCAACGCGACAGCACATAGGTGGTATCTTCCCTGGCATGCCGGTCATACAAGGAGGTGTCCAGGGCCAATGCGGAGGAGTCGGGTGCCCAGTAAATCTTCAGAACGTGACCTGGATCATCAGTAATGCGCCGGGCGGTCTTGCTTTCAGGGTAGAAGAAGTATAAATCGGAGGAGGGGCCGGGGTCCTGCGAAGCAAAGGCGAGCATGCTGCTGTCAGGAGACCAGGCAACATTGCGGATGTAGTCAAGCAGCATCTCCTGGATGGCTTCCACCACCTCTTCAAAGGGGGCATCAAAGTTCGCGAATGTCCAATCATCCTTGATCGTTTCGGCAATTGGTACGAGGTCTTCCGGGAATGAGGGGCTGAGCAGGGGTGTAGAGAAGATGACCTCCCCGCTGCGCAGGTCGAGGACGTGAAGCACCAGGTCAGGTATGCTGGTGTGTAGATACTCAACATCATACAGAGTCTCCAGCTCGCCCCCCTCGAAGTAAACGAAGTAGCGGGTATCGGGGGATAGGCCTGCCAGGAACGGCGTCGCGAAACGGGCCGTGGTTGGGAAGCTGAATTCATAAATGGTTCTCGCGATGGGGTCCGCCAGGAGCAGTACCTTGTTTTGACCACTGTAGGCCTCGTAAGCGATCAGAGGACGGTCAAGGGGAAGGGACATACCCTGTTGCAATGTGAACTCTGAGGTGGCTGTCGGGCTGTTGGTTGGCGTTGTAGACGGTAGAGTGGGCGATGGCGTTGGGGGTTGGGTGGTGGCGGTCTGCGTTGGAGGCGGACTGGTGAATGTAGGGGTGAGGGGTGGTGTAGCAGAGGCCGACAGGGGCGAGATGGTTGGAAGCGGTTTGGGGGAGCTTTGCACGCAAGAAGGGAGAAGAAAGGCGGTCAGGAGAAGTAAGGAGAAGAATGGGCGCATGAGGACTCCTTGTTTCCCAAAATAAGTGAGCACACCCTGATTGTCTATAGCGAAGGAGCAAAGAAATTGGATTTATAGATTATATAACAGGTTCGGAGAAAAGAGCAGAAGGATATGACTCAGAATTGGGATAAGGCACTTATTGCATCTCCCAGGGTGCCTGCCCATGCGCACAACGCCAGTCCACCTCTTCAGCCTTGATATTAACCAATAATAACTTATCAGAATTCAAGGAGCACACAGGTACGTGTGCTCCTTTAGTTTTATTCTGGAGTTTGTGGTTGATCGCCAGGGTGAGATGGATTTCCTTTACGGGCGACTATGATGGAAAACTGGCTGATCAGTATTCTGCGAAGAGGGCAGTGGTCCCCTAAGCGATTGTAATGAGCGAGCGCGATCTTTGCGCACCGAGGCCGAAGGCCGAGCGTGCGGGATGGAATTCGAACCCACGGCGGAGGCTATCCCATTTACCCACTCTGGCACCACTGCATCTTCCCCATACACCTGCAGCTTATAGCAAACTTTCGATGAATTGCCAAACGTTTCTCCCTCAGCCCATCCCTCCGTCGCGGGCTCGTCGGATGGCGTGCGCCCGATCAGCCACCTGTAGCTTTGAGAAAATATTGGTGATATGGTTGCGCACTGTCTTCGGGCTGATCACCAACTTCTGAGCTATTTCGGTATTGTTATACCCTGCTGCAATCAGCTCCAAGACTTCCCGTTCCCGCTCCGATAGCTCTGCCAGGTCTCCATTCTCCTCAATCGGTTTCTTCCCCCGTACCGAGCTGGCCTCCACGTTGCTGATCTCATGAAAAAAGCTCGCAATCCGGGCAGCAATCGCTGGGCCAAACAACGCCTGGCCTTCGGCGACTGCCCGAATCACCCCCAGCATTTCTTGCGGGTTTGCCCCCTTCAGCACATACCCACGTGCTCCGGCACACATGGCTGCAAACACCGAGGCATCATCCTCCAGCATGGTGACCATAATCACGCCCACCTGTGGATCATCCGCCAGGATCGCCCGGGTCGCATCAATCCCGCTGGACCCAGGCATAT
>Ga0153916_10000093_pt1 | contig 48717 bp, 44 predicted proteins | sample Opewatmetagenome_FD_109642 | JGI IMG/M metagenome (GOLD analysis project Ga0153916, IMG submission 109642) | Freshwater wetland microbial communities from Ohio, USA - Open water 3 Core 3 Depth 4 metaG | ecosystem: Environmental > Aquatic > Freshwater > Wetlands | place: USA: Ohio, Lake Erie...
GCATCGCGAAGAGGCATTACCTGCCCCATCCAGCCACCCACTGAACCTTGAGAGGCATCCATCATGTCTCTGGCAAACTTCAAGGCTTTCTCGTATTCCTCAGGGCCTTTTTCCATGGCGTCTATCATGGCTCGCTCCAGCTTCATGTAACTACCGGGATCCGCTTCACCTGTTGCCCTTGTCGGACCGGTTTTCTCCTCCTTTGGAAGAGTATACATGTGACGTGGATAGTTCTTGGGATTCAAATACCAGATCATGCCGTCGCCCCATAAATTGCAGTAGACACACATATTAAACCTCCTTACTTATTTCAACAGCCGCATAGCGGTCTCATAGCATATCTGGCCTCTGCCATAGATGCAGTTGGCACACATACGGCAGTTCAGACATCTTTTTGCTTCTTCGACCGCTTCTTCCTCCGTAAAACCAAGGTGTACTTCGCTGAATGTTCTGATAGCGTCTTTCGGTGACAATGACGGCATTCCCCAGCGTGACTTCTTCGCTAGCCAAGGGGAAGTTAGCTTTGGGTCTATCTTCAGCGCCTCCCTGTCTTCTGCCACACGGTGTGCCTTTAAGTTCTTGCCCCGAAGGTATCTGTCTATCGATTCGGCAGCTTTGTGCCCCATAGCTATGGACTCGGTGACGGTACCCCGGACGTTGACTGCATCGCCAGCGGCAAAGATACCAGGTAGGTTAGTCGCCAGAGTTTCGTTGTCAACCGCAAGGGCTCCACGGGAGTTAATCTGGAGTGAGCTGCCTTCAACATAGGAGGTATCGGTAGCCTGGCCTATGGCTATAATAACGTAATCGACCTCCATACTGTATTCGCTGCCAGGCCCTTCAACGAGCCTCCAGGAAATCCGCCCCTCTGGGTCGACTTTGGTTGAGGCAACGCGTTTGAAATCCACAGTTATGCCCCTTGTACCATCGCTACCGTTTATACCGGTGAATCTTTGCGGGGCAAGTGAGGTATGGATTCTTACCCCCTCCTTTTCCGCGGCTTCGATCTCCCATTGCCAGGCTGGCATGTCAGCTCTGGATTCAAGGCAGGCAGTATGTACCTCCTGTGCTCCGAGCCTGAGCGCGGTGCGGGCTGCATCCATGGCCACAGCGCCCCCGCCGATGACCAGGACTTTTCCGCGGAAGGACAGCGCAGCACCCATCTTTGCCTTCTTCAGGATATCTAGTGCGGAGAGAATGGTCTTCAGATTTGAGCCGGGGATATTCAATTGAGCGCTCTTTTGTGCGCCTGTGGCCAGAAGGATAGCGTTGTAGCCGCGTTCCTTGAGTTCATTTAAAGTAAGGTCTTTACCGATTTTGATGTTGGTTTTGATGTCAACTCCGGAGTCTTTTATATATTGGATATCGGCCTGTGCTATTTTGGGTGGCAGGATGAAATCTGGTATCCCGTTTGTCAGCCACCCGCCAGCTACAGGGGAAGCTTCATAGACAGTAACTCCGTAGCCCTTTCTGACGAGGTCATAGGCAGCAGTCAAGCCAGCAGGACCTGATCCGATGATAGCCAACTTTTCTTTCCCTGTCCGCCTGATCTTTTTAGGTTTGATCTGTTTTTCCATTGCATAGTCAGCGGCAGCTCTTTTCAACCACTTTATGGCAATAGGCTCATCGATGAGGGCACGGTTGCACTCAATTTCACATGGCTGATGGCATACGCGGCCGCAGATTGAGGGTAACGGGTTGGCATTACGGATGACTGCTAGAGCGTCATCAAATTTACCTTGTGATATAGCTATGATGTAACTGGGGACATCTGTGCCAAGCGGACAAGCCTTCTCGCAGGGGGATATTTTATCAACCGAGGGCCAGCATTTCTCTCCGTGAATTTGGGAGATCCGGCTCAGTGACTTCATATGTGCAGCTGTCGCCATTCCTCGTACCTCCTTACTGCGGAGCTGAGATAAAAAGATGTTATCTTTGGTGTCCGTTTATATATAGGGTATAATCGTAAGAAAAGCGGTATATATCGAAACCAAAGAATACTAACATAAAGCTATGAAGTCTATCAAATTAATAATTATTCATTAACCGTCTATCCTGTTTTTACCTGACTAATATATATTTGTTTTGAGTTTTTTATTGGCGGTCAGTCGATGAAACTACTTGATAAAGTTGCTCTTATAACCGGTGCTGGACGCGGTATAGGCAAAGCCATTGCCTTAAGGTTTTCGGACGAGGGTGCTGAGGTGATAGTTAACGATATTGAGATTGCCCGCGCCAGGAATGTTGCTGAAAGTCTTAAGAAGCTTGGTCGGCAGACTGTGGCCATCAAAGCCGATGTCAGATCTAGGCCTGAAGTTGATCAGATGTTTGAACAGATAGAGCGCGAGTTTGGGCACGTCGATATTTTAGTAAATAATGCCGGCGTCCGGCGGGATGTAATATTTTCTGAGATGTCAGAAGAGGATTGGGAGTTTGTATTGTCTGTACAATTAAAGGGCAGCTTCAATTGTGCTCGGGCAGCTCAGAAGTTCATGGTAAATCAAGCGCATGGCAAAATCATAAATATATCCTCACCAACTACGGCTTCCCTGACAAAGAAAGGACAGGTCAATTTCTCAACAGCTAATGCAGGGCTTATAGGCTTCACCAGAGCGTTGGCGGTGGAGTTAGGGAAATACAATATTAATGTGAATTGCATAGCTCCGGATTTTATTGATACCGAGATGACCAGGCAGGTCATGCGCCATGAAGGCATGTATCTCGAAGACTTAAAGAAATTTGTTTTGGCCGAGGTCCCGTTACGCAGGCTGGGCACTGCGGCTGATGTGGCAAATGTTGCCCTCTTTCTGGCGTCAGATGAATCCAGCTTCGTATCCGGCCAGGTGATATATGTTAAAGGGGGACCTTAACGTTGCCTGAAAGGCCAAATGTAATAAATTATGCACTACTTACCAGATACAGAAGAACAGGACGCAGCAGCTGAGCGCTACTGGCCTGACGGTTTCAAACAAGTAATTCGGGACGAAGTTGGGCGAGCTATAAGGCTTAAACTGCAAGAACAAAGGTTGGGGCATATTTACGAACGACGATATCGGGACAAATATCCTGATGCCGGGCAATTCGCAAGTAGAATAGCTGAAATAGTAATTATTGGCGCGGAAAACGGGGCTGATGACGGTTTTGAAGTGATATTTAACGCATTTCTGACCGAGTCCCGCTTGCCCAAAATTGCCAAGTATGCGGTCTACCTCTGGCCCAATATCTTCAGCCAGAAAATCATGCATAGGATTCGAAATGCGGTGGCGTTTGACTACCGGAAAGACGAAACTTTCAAGTACGCACATAACGTGGGTTATCGAACAGAATATTCTAAATTCGATGATTTTATTAATCAGATAGCATCTATGATTACCACCTCTGTTATAAATGGTACGGATGATATGCTGGCGCGGATTTATTCGGCTTTTTTAAATCGCCAACCGCTGCCACCTGCCCGCCGAAACCCCAAACGGTTAAAAGTCTATTAGCCGAGCATAAAACTGAACGGGATAAGGCTGAAATAATGAAGAAAATAGCTATATGCGGCAAGGGGGGCAGCGGTAAAAGCGTGGCAGCTAGTCTGCTGGCTAGTGGGCTAAAACAAAAGGGTTGGAGAGTATTGGTAGTAGACTCAGATGAATCAAATACTGGACTGTATAGAATGCTCGGGTTGAGTCATTCGCCGGAGCCACTTATAGATTTTATGGGCGGTAAAAAGAAGGTGGAAGATGAAATAACTACCCGAATTAACTCGGGAGTTCCGGAACATCTCGTAAATCTAATGCTGCGGGGAATAACAGTAGCTGAAATCCCATCCAAATACATTCTGGAAAACGGCGGTATCAAGCTGGTAACGGTGGGTAAAATACTCATGGCGCTTGAAGGATGTGCCTGCCCAATAGGGATAGTTAGCCGTTCTTTTCTGAAAGAACTTATACTGCAACCTGACGAAGTTGCGATTATAGATATGGAGGCTGGCGTGGAGCATTTTGGTCGCGGCATCGAAGCCTCTGTAGATTGTGTTCTCATGATTATTGAGCCTTCGCTAGACTCGATTGAAGTCGCTGAGCGAATAGGTAACCTTTCCAATCAGATAAAAATTGGTGATGTCTGGGCAATTTTAAACAAAGTAGTATCCGATGAAATTGCCGATGAATTGACAGCGGAGCTGAGAAGCAGGGGGCTGAGCGTAATAGGGACAGTACATTACAGCCAGGAAATCTTCGAATCCTGCCTTAAAGGAAACACGCTGTCCGGGCCTGTGGAGGAAGAAGATATCGAAAAAATACTGAATTTCTTGTTTCCTTAATACCGTACGATAAAATCAGTTGTCTCGAAACCTATGTATGAGATTGACTAGAGGTGTATAATGACGAAAAACGTAAACGATATCTTACATAATTAATAGATAGTAGGGGCAACAAAACGGCGTCAATAAAGAAGTTATTTGACGTTTTGACAAATAATGAGGTATCTATGGCAAGGGGCAAAATAAGACGGCTAATTAGAGATCGAGGATTTGGATTCATAAAAACAGCCGAAGGCAAAGATTTTTTCTTTCATAAGAACAAACTTAAAGGAATAGATTACAATTCCCTTCGAGAAGGGCAAGAAGTAGAATTCGAGGTTGGACAGGGGAGCTCTGGTCGGACCCAGGCAGTCAACGTTACGATTCCTGGCATCAGAGATAAAATCTTACCAAAGACTGCAGTAACCACCCAGTTTAGATTAAGTGCAGGACTCATTGCCGGCATATTAGTGGCTCTGTTCTTTGGAATCGCACTATATCTCAGAATCGCTCTTCCTTATGACAAGGTGTTCGTCGGTGACTGGATAAAGTTAACCGGGAGAGATGCATATTACTTTATGCGCCACGTTGATAGTCTTATTCACAATTTTCCGCATGCACTCACTTTTGACCCTTATTACATCTATCCTGGCGGCCTAAGCATTAGTAGCCAGAGCTTTTTTGTGTACCTTTGGAGCGGCATAACCTGGCTCGTCGGTTTTGGCTCGCCAACTCAACGGACTATTGATACGATCGGCGTTTATTTACCTGCTATATTTGGTAGCTTATGCATCATCCCGGTATATTTTATAGGTAAAGAACTGTTTAACCGCTGGGCAGGCGTATTAGCCGCCGGGCTACTAGCTATCGCCCCGGGGGAGTTCTTGAGCCGGTCAATACTTGGCTGGGCTGACAGGGACGGTCTTGAGGTGCTTCTTACAGTATCGACTATGCTTTTTCTCATTCTGACGATTAAGAGCACCCGTGGAAAAATTCTAAATTTCAACACGATATCCACCGACCGGACCATAATCAAAGCTGTTATTTATAGCCTTGTAACCGGAATCTTCCTTGGACTTTATTTGCTAACTTGGATAGGTGCCTTTATTTTTGTGTTCATCATTTTTATCTACTTGGTAATTCAGGCCATTGTTGACCACCTTAGGCACAAGGATATCAATTATTTATGCTTAGTTGGCACAATCACTTTTCTGATTGCTCTACTAATATTTCTGCCCTCCCATCCATACCAGGCATATTTAGCCGCATTGGTTATTGCCGTGATCACACCACCAATTCTGGCTGTCCTATCTTGGCTGATTTCGAAAACTAAGATAAAGGCCGGTTATTATCCTCTTGCTCTATTAGGCCTGTCTCTTATCGGCTTAGCCCTTATCTACGCGGTCAATCCCTCCATTTTAGAATCAATATTCAGTCAACTTGGAGTATTATCTCCCAGCCAGAATCAAACCGTCTCAGAAATGCAGCCAATTTTCTTTCCTAATGGTACGTTCTCTTTCTACAGAGTGTGGGGCAATTTCACCACCGGCTTCTTCCTTAGCCTGATTTCTCTATGCATATTACTTTACTTTCTTATCAAACACGGCGATGCTGACAAAATGCTGATGCTCGTTTGGACTCTGGTTGTAATGAGCGGTACTTTAGCTGCTACTCGCCTGGCTCTCTTCTTTTCAGTTAACGTGGCCATACTCGGCGGCTATCTGGCGTGGCTGTTACTTAATGCTGCCGGATTGAAAGACAAACCTGATATTGCTGCCGAAACATCTGAAGAAGCCATAACTGATAAAAAGAAAAAGAGAAAAAATCAGCTAGCCAGTTGGCAACGGCTGAAACCGCTAAGTGTAAGTCTGGCAGCAATAGCTGTTTTCTTTTTATTCTTCTTCCCAAATTTGGCGCCGGCGAGGGATGTGGCAAATAATCCTATCTGGGCCCCCAGCGATGCTTGGTGTGAATCACTTACCTGGATGAAGGACAATACACCGGACCCGTTCGGTAACCCTGACTTCTACTACGTCCATTATGAATCACCTATACCTGGGGGAAAATTTAATTACCCTGAAACTGCGTACGGTGTAACTGCCTGGTGGGACTACGGTTATTGGATAACTCGCATCGGCCGCCGCATACCCACCTCTAATCCGGGTGCTACGGCCGGAAGAGAACAATCCTTTTTTACTGCGCAGGATGAGACCACGGCTAATAAAGTATTAGACAACTGGGGCTCGAAATATGTTATCATCGACCACGATATAGCCACAGCATATTGGGGCAAGTTCAACAGTTTAGCCATTCTTAGCGGCAAAACACTAGATGATTTCTGCGGCATTTATTACCAAGTTAAAGACAACGACCTTCAGCCCGTACTATTGTTTTATCCTGAATATTACCGTTCGCTAGTCATCCGCCTTTATAATTTCGATGGAAAGGATATCATTGAAGACGGGCCTGTGGTAATTTCTTACCAGGAAAAAGCCACACCTGATGGTAAACAATACAGACAGATAACCAGTATTCAATCATTCGGCAGCTATACAGAAGCCCAAAATTACATTAGCAGCCAAAAATCAAATAACTACAGGATAGTCAGCGATAACCCGTATACCAGTCCCATATCTATACCGGCCGTGGAACATTATAAATTGATCTATTCATCAAAAAGGTGCATATTAGGGCAGGGAACAGAGATAGTTCCTGAAGTAAAGATCTTTGAATATACAGGCCCGTAGGAGCACTTACTGTATATATTTCTCGAAATAAAGCAAGATTTAGGCAGCCCCATCGTCTATTTAGTGGAGAACGTTATGATATAATTTATAACCAAGAAATGAACGTGGCAGTTATAGTTACCAAGCATGGCGTTGAGAAACAAACATGGGGAACCTAAAAGAGAAACTTCGAAATAAAGCGGCGAAAATAGGCATAGTCGGGCTTGGTTACGTTGGGTTGCCGCTGGCAGTAGCCTTTGCTGAAGCTGGCTTCAAGGTGCTGGGTTTCGACATTCAACAAAAGAGAGTGGATGCTATTAACCAGGGCAAATCCTACATCGCTGATGTAGCCTCGGAACAGCTCAAAGCCGTAGTAAACAACAAATTCCTCAAAGCGACCACAGAGCAAGGCGAGCTTAGAGAAGTAGATGCCATTTGCATATGTGTGCCTACTCCACTTACCAAGACCAAGGACCCCGACCTGTCTTATGTAAGTCACGAAGCCATGGAGATATCAAAACAACTCCAATCGGGTCAACTTGTGGTACTGGAAAGCACCACGTACCCCGGAACTACCCGCGAGGTAGTGCTACCCATTTTAGAATCATCTAAGCTCCGGAGCGGCACTGACTTCTACCTGGCATACTCGCCGGAGAGAGTCGACCCCGGCAATAGAAAATATAACATTAAAAACACCCCTAAAATCGTCGGCGGCATAAACTCACAATCGACCGAACTCGCCCAAACCCTTTACTCTCAGATAGCTACGACAGTGATTCCTGTCTCATCACCTGAAATCGCTGAGATGACCAAGATTTTTGAGAACGTATTCCGCAGCGTAAACATTGCCCTGGTCAATGAGCTGGCTCAACTTTGTGAGAAACTCGGCGTGAGCGTCTGGGAGGTTATCGACGCTGCCTCAACCAAGCCCTTCGGTTACATGCCGTTTTATCCTGGTCCTGGCATTGGCGGGCACTGCATACCGCTTGACCCATACTATTTAGCAAACAAGGCCAGAGAGTTCGACTTCCACACCAGATTTATCGAACTCGCCGCGGAAATCAATGAAACCATGCCCTATCATGTCACTTCTCGCCTGCTTGAAGCTCTAAACGACAGAGGCAAAAGCTTGAAAGGCGCTAAAATTCTTGTCCTTGGCGTAGCTTACAAGAAAGATGTCGAGGATATCAGGGAATCACCACCATTGAAATTAATCCAGCTTCTTCGCGAAAAAGGTGCTGAGGTAAGCTACAACGACCCTTATATACCAAAGATAAAGCTTCCTCAAGGCAGCCTCGTCTTAGTAAAATTAACCAGAAAAAATCTCGCCTCGGCTGACTGTGTCATAATAGCTACCGACCATAGTTGCTATAACATAGAGGAGGTGGTTGCCCGGGCGAGAATGGTCTTCGATACACGCGGAGTCACCAAAGGGCTAAAAGGCAATAACATAGTCAGGCTGGGAGAGTAATTAGTGAGCCAGAACATAGCAGTTATCGGATGTGGCTACTGGGGCAAGAATCTGGTGCGAAACTTCGCTGAACTCGGCGCCCTACACACAATCTGCGACACTGACTCCCATAACTTGGCATCTCTTAAATCTCTCTATCCTGATATTAATACCGAGCCAGACTATCACAAGGTGCTCTCCAACCGGCAAATTCAGGGAGTAGTTATCAGCACGCCAGCAGTCACACACCATTCCATGGCAGAAGAGTCCATACTTGCAGATAAAGACGTCTTTGTAGAAAAGCCGCTGGCTCTGGAGGTAGAGCAGGGGGAAGAGCTGGTTGCGCTAGCTGAGAAACATAGAAAGATATTGCTCGTCGGCCATCTTCTGGAATATCATCCCGCTGTCATCAAGCTCAAAGAGCTCGTGGAAAACGGCGAGCTGGGAAAAATCAACTACATCTATTCCAACCGGCTTAATCTGGGCAAGTTCCGCACCGAGGAAAACATACTGTGGAGCTTCGCCCCGCACGACATCTCAATCATCCTGCTCCTCCTCAACGAATTGCCACAGGAAATTTCAGCCCACGGCGGTTACTATCTCCACGATGATATTGCCGACGTTACCCTGACCACACTCGGTTTTAAAAACGGCACCAAAGCCCATATCTTCGTTAGCTGGCTGCACCCGTACAAAGAGCAAAAGCTGGTGGTAGTCGGAGATAAAAAAATGGCTCTTTTCGATGACACCAACCCCAAAGATAAGCTCCTCCTCTATAGTCACGAGATAGAATGGATTGGCAGAAAACCTGTACCCCACCAGAAAAGTCAGGAACCCGTCCCGATATCTTTAGATGAGCCCTTGCGAATAGAATGTCAAGATTTTATTGACTGCATACAGACACGAAGAAGCCCCAGGGTGGACGGGCACAAAGGTCTCCAGGTGCTGCAGGTGCTTTCTTACTGCCAGAAGTCACTTGAAAACAAGGGCAAACTTATCTCGTTAAGCAATGCACTGAATGACTTCTTTGTCCATGAAACCAGCATCGTAGAAGAGCCATGCCATATTGGTAAAGGAACTAGAATCTGGCACTTCTCTCATATTATGCCTGACACGACAATCGGTGATAATTGCGTCATCGGGCAGAACGTCTTTATCGGCAAAGGTGCCAGGATAGGCAACAACGTGAAAATTGAAAACAACGTCTCAATCTTCGAGGGCGTGACACTTGAAGACGATGTCTTCTGTGGTCCCTCCTGCGTTTTCACCAACGTCATAAACCCCCGGAGCTTTGTTTCTCGGAAACACGAGTTCAAGTCAACGCTGGTCAAGAAAGGCGCTACTATCGGCGCCAACGCTGCCATTGTCTGCGGCAATAATATCGGCCGATATGCCTTCGTCGGCGCCGGCGCTGTAGTCACCAAGGACATCCCGGATTACGCTCTGGTCTACGGCAATCCCGCCAAAATTCAGGGTTGGGTCTGCGAATGCGGGGGAAAACTTAAATTTGAGAAGGATAGCCAGGCTAAATGCCCTGAATGTGGTAGAATCTACCAACAAAAAGGCAAGGGGCAGGTTAGGATTAAGACTGAATCCAAACAATGAAAATTCCTCTCGCTGACCTGAAAGCCCAGTATCTCTCCATCAAAGATGAAATCGACCAAGCTATAAATAAAGTCATCACCAGCAGCCAGTTCATACTCGGCAGCGAGGTCGATGCCTTTGAAAAGGAGATAGCCGGCTATTTTGGTGCTAAGCACGCCGTAGGTGTTGCCTCCGGCACTGATGCCCTCCAGCTTGCCCTTATTGCCTGCGGCATCAAACCTGGAGACGAAGTCATTACCACCCCCTTCACCTTCATCGCCACTGCTGAGGCTATCACGAAATGTGGTGCCAAACAGGTATTTGTAGACATAGACCCGGAGACCTGCAACATAGAGCCTTCAAAGATTGAAGCCAAGATAACAAAGAAGACGAGAGCCATTCTCCCCGTCCACCTCTATGGCCAGCCTGCCGATATGAACCCCGTACTCGAACTTGCTAAAAAATATAACCTCAAAATCATCGAAGACTGCGCCCAGGCTCTAGGTGCCAGCTATAAAGGTAAGAAAGTAGGCACGCTGGGCGATGCCGGCTGTCTCAGCTTTTTCCCCAGCAAAGTGCTGGGCGCCTATGGTGATGGCGGCATGGTGGTAACTAACGACGCTGACATTGCCGAAAAGGTGGCTATGCTCCGCAACCACGGATCCCGTAAGAAATACTATGCCCTTGTCCACGGCTTCAACAGCCGCCTCGATGAGCTTCAAGCAGCCATACTCAGGGTGAAACTAAGGCATCTCGATAGCTGGATTGAACACAGAAGACAAAAAGCAGCGACCTACACCAAGCTTCTAGATCAAATGACCGGCATCCAGCCCCCTCATATCGCACCTTACAGCTACCATGTCTTCAACTATTACACTATTCGCATTAGCAGCCCAACTCAATCTGAACCTCAGTCTCAATCTAAATCAAGCCGTGATAAGTTTCAAGGACATCTTAACTCCAAGGGCATCGCCACTGCCATATACTATCCTCTATCCATGCACCTGCAGGAAATCTACAAGCCATTGGGCTATAAACCGGGCGACTTCCCCGAAAGCGAGAAAGCCCAGGAACAGGTACTGTCATTACCTCTCTATCCTGAGCTTGGTGATGAACAGATAGGGGAGATAGTTAAGTCGATAAATATGTTTGACGGAATAAGTTAAGGTCAAAGATTCAGAGTCAGAGTCTTAGTCTCAATCTAAATATAAAACTAAAATCGGACTTAGGGATGGCAAAGCGGCAGAGAGGATTATTGAAAACATAAGAGCTCAAGCCATATAATTGAAAGGCTGATAAATACTGAATTGAATAAATTGCAGGCATCTGATAATGGTGATTAATGGAGGCAAACAATTGCAAAGCTTTCTGAAAGATAAAGTTATACTGGTTACCGGCGGCACCGGCTCCTTTGGCCAGAAATTTACCCGCATTGTATTAAATGAGCACCAGCCAAAAGCAATCCGTATCTACTCGCGTGGGGAGTTGCTCCAGTACGAAATGAACCTCAAGTTCAACGATCCCAGATTAAGGTTTTTTATCGGTGATGTCAGAGACAGGGAAAGAGTATACCGGGCAATGAACGGAGTCGATGTCGTCGTCCATGCCGCTGCGCTCAAACAGGTACCGACCGCCGAATATAACCCTATCGAAGCTATCAGGACAAACATCGATGGTTCTGTGAATGTAATTGATGCCGCCATCGACAATGGTGTTCAACGAATAATCGCCGTAAGCACTGACAAGGCAGTTCATCCTGTTAACCTTTATGGCGCCACCAAACTTGTCATGGAACGGCTATTCATACAGGCAAATGTATATACGGGTGCACACAAGAGCAGATTTAGCTGTGTCAGGTACGGCAATGTAGTCGGCAGCCGGGGCAGTGTTGTCCCGCTTTTTCTCCAGCAAATCAATAACGGCGTAATCACCATAACGGATGAGAGCATGACAAGGTTCTGGATCACCCTGGAGCAAGGGGTCCGCTTTGTTATCGATTGTCTTGAAAGGATGCTGGGTGGTGAGGTGTTCGTTCCCAAGATCCCCAGCATGAAGGTGAGCGACATGGCAGATACCATTGCCCCGGGATTAGAAAGAAAAATCATAGGCATACGGCCGGGAGAAAAGATCAATGAAACCCTGATAACTGAAGATGAGGCCCGTCACGCGCAGGAATTCGCTAACTACTATGTTATTGAGCCGGAATTCTCTTTCTGGCGAGAAGAAACATTGCCTGGTGGTAAAGTTCTCCCGGAAGGATTTAAATATGCCAGTAATACCAATGACCGCTGGCTGAATAAAGACGAGCTTAACACAATGGTGAAGGAGCTTTAGGTGGAACTGCCGGCAATCAAGGGTGGCAAGCCGGTAAGAGCTAACGTTCTCCCCTATGGGCATCAGTGGATAGATGAAGATGATATCTCGTCCGTTGTAGAGGTGCTGAGAAGCGACTGGATTACCCAGGGGCCGAAGGTTGATGAGTTCGAAAGGAAAGTTGCCGCGTATTGTGGCGCTAAATATTCGGTGGCAATGTCCAGCGGCACGGCGGCGCTCCATGCCGCCTGCGCGGTAGCTGGAATCTCAGCCGGAGATGAAGCGATTACCACGCCGATCACCTTCGCCGCTACGGCAAACGCCGCAGTATATTGCGGCGGCAGGCCAGTTTTTGCTGATATTAGAGAAGATACCTTAAACATTGACCCCCGTGAAATTGAGAGTAAGCTGACGCCAAGGACAACGGCGATTCTGCCGGTGGATTTCGCCGGTCACCCTGCCGACCTCGATGAGATAATAGCTATAGCCCGCGCTAGGAAGCTCATAGTAATCGAGGATGCCTGCCACGCCCTGGGTGCAGAATACCGGGGACGAAAAATAGGCAGCCTGGCCGATATGACTGTTTTCAGCTTCCACCCGGTTAAGCATATCACCACCGGTGAGGGCGGCATGGTCACCACCAACAGCAGGGAGTTCTATGAGCGATTGAAGACATTCCGCCAACATGGCATAGTCAGGAATGCCCGCGCCGGGCAGCCCTGGTACTACGAGATACCCCGCCCGGGTTACAATCTCAGGCTTACGGACTTCCAGTGCGCCCTGGGTATCAGTCAGTTAAACAAATTAGAGCGCTTTGTCGCCAGAAGGAGAGAAATAGCAGTAAAGTACAACGAGGTATTTGCTGATATGAAAGAGATTATAACCCCCATCGAAGATAAGCTTGCCAAGGCAGTATATCACCTTTACGTTATCCAACTTCGAACGGAGACGCTAAAAGCCGGCAGGAAAGAAGTCTTTGAAGCCCTACGGGCAGAAAATATTGGGGTCAACGTCCATTATCTACCGGTGCATCTCCATCTCTTCTATCAAAGGGAGTTCGGTTACAGGCAGGGGGATTACCCCGCAGCCGAAAACTATTATGAGAGGGCTATTACGCTGCCCCTGTTCCCGGGTATGAGAAATGACGACATTGAGGATGTAATCAAGGCAGTATATAAAGTCATTTGCTACTACATAAAATAGAGGGTGGTTTCATTGAATTTATTACAGCAATTAACAGCGAAAAGAATTGGTCCAGATATATTAGTAACACATTGGCTTTTGCACTTCAAGTTCGGTCAAAAAGTAATTTTAAAGAAGTTATCAAGATGCGGAAAGAATGTTTGGCTTCGGCCCAACTGTATCCTGGTAGACATGGATTCAATAGAAATTGGGGATAACGTGGTTATCAGACCCGGAACTCAAATTTATGCAAATACTTCAGCAAAGGCGAAGGTTATTATAGAAAATAATGTGTTAATAGCACCAAATGTAGTAATTAACGTAGACAATCACAATTATAAAAACCCTGATATGCCAATAATATTTCAAGGGATCACTTCGAAATCAATTACAATTAAAGAAGGAGCTTGGATAGGTGTAAATGCTGTAATATTAAGTGGAGTAAGTACAATAGGAAAGAATAGTGTTGTAGCAGCTGGAGCCGTTGTTACAAAAGATGTTCCAGACCGATGTGTCGTTGGCGGTGTCCCCGCAAAAATTATTTCAATGATTCGAAGAGGATGAAGAGTAAAAATATAAAAATCGTAGCAATTATCCAAGCACGAATGGGTGCTACCAGATTGCGGGGCAAGGTGCTGAGTGACCTGGCTGGACAGACGATGCTGGCACGGGTGGTTAACCGTAGCCGGCGGGCAAAAGGACTGGATGCTGTGATGATAGCGACGACAACACAACCCGCCGACGATGCCATTGTCCACCTGTGTCATGAGCGGGGCTGGTTCTTCTTCCGTGGCAGTGAAGAGGATGTCCTTGACCGATATTACCGGGCAGCTTTAACTTATGGGGCAGATGTTGTTGTTCGTGTCACTTCGGACTGCCCTCTGATTGAACCGGAACTTATTGACTCATTAGTCACTACTTTCTTGTTGCATCGTCCGCCGTTAGCCTATTTAAGTAATACATTAGTACGTACATTCCCGCGTGGCCTGGATGTGGAGGTTATGAGTTTTAATGCCCTGAAAAGAGCTTGGCAGGAAGATGATAACCCAGCCTGGCGGGAGCATGTAACACCGTACATCTGGCGCCAACCGGACAAGTTTAAAATCTGTAATGTAACTAATGATAAAGATTATTCGTATATGCGCTGGACAGTGGATACTGCTGAGGACCTGGCTTTTGTTCGTAAGGTTTACGGCCATTTCAAGAATGATACCTTTAGCTGGCGGGAAGTTTTGGAGCTACTGAAAGAACACCCGAAATGGTTAGAAATCAACCGTGATGTTCAGTATAAAATGGTGCCCTGAAAACCATGGAAAAGCTTAATGGAGAACAGTTAGTTCTACGGGCTGATGCCGACACTCAAATAGGCGCAGGGCACCTTATGCGCTGCCTGGCGCTAGCGCAAGCCTGGGAGGACGCCGGTGGAGAGGTGACCTTCATCACGGTTTGCCAGGGCGAAGGGATGCTCCAGCGGCTCCGGGACGAAGAATTCAATATTAAAATATTAGCGAATTCCTATCCTGATAAAACTGATTGGAATACTACAAGAGGTATCCTGGCCGGCCATCCCGGTGCCTGGATGGTGCTGGATGGCTATAACTTCGATGATGACTACCAGCGCAGGGTGAAAGAAGCCGGCCATCGCTTGCTTGTAATAGATGATACGGCCCCTTTGAAACATTACTACGCTGACATAATACTGAACCAGAATCTGCATGCGGAACAATTGCGCTATGTCTGCGAACCGTATACCCGCCTCTTGCTGGGCACGCGTTACGTGCTGCTCAGGCGGGAGTTCCTTGCCTGGAAGGAATGGCATAGGGATATTCCAGAAGTAGCCCGCCGTGTGCTGGTAACCCTTGGGGGTGGTGATCCTGAGAACAACACTCTTAAGGTCACCCATGCGCTCCAAGAAGTGGACATACCTGGTCTGGAAGCAACCGCGGTTATCGGGGCAAGCAACCCGCATGCCAGCTTTTTGGAACAGGCAGCAAAGCAAAGCCGCATTCCCATCCGCCTGATGCGCGACGTAAAGAATATGCCCGAACTGATGGCCTGGGCAGATGTGGCGGTTTCTGGCGGTGGAACAACAGCTTGGGAACTTCTCTTCTTAGAAACGCCTGCCCTCTTCCTGATGGCGGCGGAAAATCAGCGTTACGTTGCCGAATGCATAGAAGATCAGGGACTAGGCAAAAAGTTGGGCCAAGCAGAGAATGTATCCACCGCATTATTAACCCGGACGATTACCTCTTTGTTGAAAGATTCTAATTTGAGAGCAACGATAAGCCGAAAGGCACGACAGATAGTAGATGGACAGGGCGCTCAGCGTGTAATTAGCTCAATGCAGAAACCATCAACTGGTGAATTGAAACTCCGGCCGGCAACTTTTGACGATTGCCGCCTGTTGTGGGAATGGGCAAATGACCCGGTGGTGCGCGCGTGCTCTTTTGACACAGCATCGATCTCCTGGGATGAACATGTCAACTGGTTCCGGCAGAGACTGGATAGTCCTCGCTCTCTCCTTTATATTATTATCAATGACCGGGGCGTCCCGATAGGTCAAGTAAGGTTTGACTTAGATTCTGCCGGAAACGCTGAGGTGGGTATTAGTATAGCTGCTGCTGAGAGAACTCAGGGTTATGGAGGCACTGCCCTAAGACTTGCCTGTCAGCGTGTGGCACGAGAGTCCGGCATTGGTAAGGTGCTGGCTCACATCAAGGAGGATAACAGCGCCTCAATTGGCGCTTTTTCAGAGGCTGGCTTTATTGACTGTGGAGTTTGTGTTTTCAAACAGCGCCGGGCTATAGAAATGGTCTGGCAGCAGAAGTGAGATCTTTGAATTGGTCCGCGCTACAGGCTAATCGTGAGGTGGGGATGAAAGCAAGTTACATTGAAATCAATGGCCGAAAGATCGGCGCTGGCTATCCCGTTTATATCGTGGCTGAGCTATCCGCTAATCACCGCCAGCAATTTGATGAGGCGGTGAAACTGGTCAAAGCGGCTAAGGAAGCTGGCGCTGATGCAGTTAAATTGCAGACCTACACACCCGACACACTCACCATCAAATGCAATGCGCCGGAGTTCCGAATTAGTGGGGGCACGCTCTGGGATGGGAAGACTCTTTATGATCTTTACAGCGAAGCCTCTATGCCGTGGGAGTGGCAGCCAAGGCTCAAAAAGATGGCTGATAACCTGGGGATTGACTTATTCTCGTCGCCTTTTGACAAGACAGCAGTGGATTTCCTAGAGGGGGTGGGTGTGCCAGCTTATAAGGTCGCCTCGTTTGAGATTATAGATATACCTCTTATTGAATATATCGCCAGTAAGGGCAAACCGATAATCATATCAACCGGCATGGCTACGCGAGATGAAATCGATGAGGCCATACAGGTAGCACAAAGAGAGGGTGCTAGGCAGATAGCACTGCTGAAATGCACCAGCGCCTATCCAGCATCGCCTGAAGAGATGAACTTAAGAGCTATTCCAAATATGACTAGGAAATTCAAGGTTCCTGTTGGACTTTCCGACCATACTCTGGGCATTGCTATACCTTTAGCAGCCGTGGCGTTGGGCGCCTGCATTATAGAGAAACACTTTACTCTTTCACGAAGCACCCTGAGCCCTGACAGTGCCTTCTCCTTGGAGCCTCAGGAGTTCAAGACAATGGTTGAAGCAGTTCGCACTGCAGAGAAAGCGCTTGGCAAAATTAGCTATAAGGTAAGCGAACAAGAGGCTAAAAGCCGCGTTTTCCGCCGCTCACTTTTTGTGGTGAGAGACATGCAAAAAGGCGAAGTGTTCACCGAGGAAAATGTGCGTTCCATACGGCCGGGATATGGCCTCCCCCCTCACCACCTGAAAGACGTGCTAGGGCGGCGAGCTTCTTGTGACATCAAACGTGGTACACCATTAAGTTGGGAATTCGTGATTGGCAAGGATCGCGCACAATACAAGAAACATGCAGATGGGGATACAGATTAAGGAAATCCTGGTTTGTTTTCACTGCTCCGCCTATTATAGAATAGGAAATACTTACTAAAGCACATCTAATGTTCTTGTCCATAAATGCAACACGGACATTCACGAAATTTGTTTGCAATAATTCTCTGACAACATAAGTAACTATATGAAGCTGGTAATAGTCGATTATGGGATGGGAAATCTGCAGTCAGTGGCTAATGCCTTCCGTGCGGTTGGATGTGTGCCGGAGATTTCTAGAAATCCTCAAGACTTGAAGATGGCCGATGGTATTGTGTTACCGGGGGTAGGGGCATTCGGGGATGGTTTGAAGAAATTGCGGGTTGAAGGGTGGATCGACGTCCTGGGAGAAGAAGTCAGACATAAAAATAAGCCTTTCTTAGGACTGTGTCTGGGGATGCAGTTGCTAGGTACAACAAGTACGGAGCATAGTTTGCATGCAGGCTTGAACTGGATTTCAGGAAGGGTCGAACGAATCAGAAGTGATGATCCTGCAATTCGAGTGCCTCACATCGGCTGGAACGACGTGAGCTTTACAAAGAAGAACGGCCTTTACTCTGGCTTGGGGGATTCGCAGGCGTTCTATTTTATGCACAGCTATGTGCTATATCCAGAAGACCCCACGGTCATCAGCGGCCTTTGTTCCCATGGGATTGAATTCTGTGCTAGTATCGAGAAAGAGAATATATGGGCAACTCAATATCACCCAGAGAAAAGCCAGAAAGCCGGGCTCAGGGTACTCCAGAACTTCCTAGACATGAGTAGATAATAGTATGCTGAAGAAGCGGTTAATACCTGTGTTGCTCCTGAAAAATGGTTTACTGGTGCGCAGCGAGTTATTCAGAATACACCAAGTGATAGGAGATCCTGTATACGAGGTAAAGCGATTCAATGAATGGAATGTGGATGAACTGTTCTATCTGGACATAACAAAAGATGACCAATATGATCTTCGCCGCAATGACCATAAAGTTAAAGGGCTGGATACCCCACTCTTGATTCTTGATGCTGTAAGCCAGACTTGCTTCATGCCGTTGACGTGGGGTGGGCGTATTCGAACTATTGACGACATGCATCAATGCTTCAGCCGAGGCGCCGATAAAATAGCGATCAATACCGCAGCATTCCGCTCGCCAGAGTTGATAAACCAGAGCGCAAAACTTTTCGGCAGCCAGGCAATAGTGGTGAGTATTGATGTATTTCGTCATATTGATGGAAGGACAGAGGTCCTAGTTGACAGAGGATGCACGCCAACTGGGTTGACACCTGAGCACTGGGCTCGAGAGGTAGAACAACGAGGCGCGGGTGAAATTCTCTTACAGAGCATTGATCGTGACGGGACTGGGCGTGGCTACGACCTGGATTTAATTGGTGCCGTCAGCTCTGCAACTTCAATCCCAGTTGTGGCTTGTGGTGGCGTGGGACGTTACGAGGACTATGCCGACGGCATCCGGGCAGGTGCATCTGCAGTCGCCGCTGCTAACATCTGGCATTTCAAAGAGATGTCAGATCGAAATGGCAAACGGGCGCTGGCCAAGGCAGGAATCGAAGTACGGTTGTGACGCGGAGGAACGATTAACCATGCAATACTGTACGCGCTGTGTCTACCCGGGAATAGCGGCCACACCGCTCACATTTGACGATGCGGGTGTCTGTTCCGGCTGTAGAGTCTCTGATCAAAAAAAACGGATAAATTGGGATGAACGTTGGCAGATGCTCGTTAATCTAGTGAATGAATACCGCTCCAGCAGTGACTATGACATTGTCATCCCAGTCAGCGGTGGCAAAGATAGCTACTATCAGACTCATGTAGTAACAAAACTATTGAGACTGAAGCCTCTTCTAATAACTTATCATGGCAACAATTACTTGCCGGAAGGTGAGTACAATCTCCAACGTATGCGGGAATTGTTTAGTTGCGATCACATAATAGTGCGCCCCAGTACAGAAGTCTTGGTCAAAATGAACCGCATTGGATTTAAACTACAGGGTGACAACAATTGGCATGCTCACTGCGGCATCTTCACAGTACCTATTCAAATTGCAGTGCGCTATAAAGTTCCGCTTATGTTGTGGGGTGAGCATGGCTATATGGACCTGGGTGGCATGTATTCTTATAGGGATTTAGTCGAATTCACTGCCAAGTACCGGCGTGAGCATGCGCTGCGTGGTTATGACTGGTATGATTTTACTGATAGCGGCCTGATGAAGCTGGGACGACCGGAACTAAGAGAAGGATTGACTGATAGAGACCTTCTTTGGGCACAATACCCGACGGACGACGACATAGATGCGGTAGGGGTGCGTGGTATATATCTAAGCAACTTTGTCGACTGGGATGCCAACCAGCATGTCAAGCTGGTAGAAAACCTATATGGCTGGCGCCGCGCTCAGCAGCCATTTGAAAGAACTTATCGAGATTTTTCAAACCTGGATGATATGCATGAGAACGGCATACACGACTATCTAAAATTTGTGAAGTTAGGGTATGGGCGTGGATCGGATCATGCCTGCAAAGATATCCGTGGCGGTTACATGACTCGCGAGAAGGGCATAGAGATGGTGCGTAAGTACGATCATGTGAAGCCACGTCGCGATCTGGACCGCTGGCTAAAGTATGTCGACATGTCCGAAAAGGAATTCGACCATATCTGTGATACCTTCCGTGATCCTCGAGTTTGGCGAATTGAAAAGGGATACTGGTTCAAAGAGAATATTTGGGGACAGCCATCTGCGTACGGGCCAGTTCATTTATAGGTTTGCCATAATGGAAATCCTTGACATTTGTAAACAAGCAACTTTTCAACAAGATCCGGCGGCGCAAAATCAGGTGCCCATGTTCAGGGTGGGATGTAGACTGACTTCACAGTAACTCTGAACCTCGCATAGATAAGAGGACTGAAGAACTGGCTTTGATTGTGGGTGAAATATAAATGTAGGGAAACCACTGCTTAAAATCGTTGGCACTTTGGGTTTGCTATACTGGTATGAATGACATCCGTTTGAAAGGAGGGTTTTCGAAATGAAGAAGTTGGGGCGAGAACTGGACTCTAAGCAATATTGGGAAGAATTGGGCTGTACTTATTCGACTGCTTTGGACAATGATTATCATAAACACCGTCTTGCCGTCATCTGCAACCTGCTTCCGCAGGAACTCTTCAAACCGGGCCAGCAGGTCTTTGATTTCGGGTGTGGCGATGCTGTTCTTTTCCCTCCATTTCTGGAGGCTGGAGCACATATCCGAGGGGTTGATTTCTCAACAGAGATGATTACGCTGGCTCGTAAGCGTTTGGCGAATGGAGGTTGGGATGATAACCTAGTCCAAATAGGCGACGCACATTATCTTCGCGAGATTCAATCTGCTTCACTTGATGCTTTGCTAAGTTTCAACGTTCTTGCTTACCTATCTGATGATGAAGAGAGGCTTTTTTATCACGAGGCATCTCGGATTGTTAGGCGGGGGGGGTACCTCGTCGTAACTCACTCTAATGAATTGTTTGATATGTTTAGTCTTAATCGGTATACATTGGAGTTCTTCAAGAAGTACTTTATAACAGATGCCTCATATCGCGCTCAGCTCGATGCCTTGCTTACTTCTGCGCATATTCCAGAGAACCCGACAGTTTACAATAATAGAGAGAATCCGCTGACCTACAAATACAAGTTGATGAAGTACAAGTTTAATGAAGAGAGACAGGAGTTCATTAATCTCCATATTGCGCCCCCCCCGCTACTCCAGAATAAGAGCTACCCGGATACATTGAGGATAAGCGAAAAAGATAAATGGAGGCTCATGTTTATATGTAGTACGTTCGGTTCGCTTTCGATGCGACTCTAGTGAAAGATGGGGGAGAGAAATCAACAGGATTGACTATGACATTCAGAGAATCAGATATCCGGCCAAATCACTTGATGCAGGGGCAAGCCGCGGCCTATGCGGCGGACATTCACGGGCTCCTGCAGCATAAGGGTGATTTTGTCCACGTGCCATGTCCGGCCTGTCAAGCCGAAAATGGACGTAAAGCTTTCGAGAAATACGAGCTTACCTACATGGTCTGCCTGGATTGTGGAACAATGTACATCAATCCCAGACCAACACCAGCAATCCTCGACACATACTACGCCACGTCGGAGAATTATCAGTATTGGAATAAATACATCTTTCCTGCTTCTCAGGAAGCCAGACGTAAGAAAATCTTCCGCTCACGTGCAGAGCGTATTGCTGATATTTGCAGGCGAAACAACATCAAGAACGGTGTGCTGTTAGAAGTTGGGGCAGGATTCGGGACTTTTTGTGAGGAAATTCAACGCCTCGAGATATTTCGTCGCGTGATTGCTGTGGAACCTACACCTGATTTGGCCGAAACTTGCCGCCGTAAAGGTATAGAAGTAATCGAGAAGCCAATCGAGCAGGTGAGGCTTGAGAATGATACAGTTGATGTTGTAGCAAACTTCGAGGTCATCGAGCACCTGTTTTCACCGCGAGATTTCCTGCACAGTTGCGCAAGCGTCCTATCCCCGGGTGGTTTGTTGGTCATCACCTGCCCAAACGTCAGAGGATTCGATATCCTCGTGCTGCAAGATGGCTCTGACTCGGTGGATACCGAGCATTTGAACTACTTCCATCCTGCCTCGCTATCTCATTTAGTTGAACAATGCGGTTTTGAGGTGTTAGAAGTACTTACTCCCGGAAAACTGGATGCTGAATTAGTCCGTAATAAAATCCTGGGCGGCGAATTTGACGTTTCCTCGCAGCCATTCCTGAAGCAGATTCTGATTGACGAGTGGGAAAGGGTTGGAGACAGCCTTCAGAAATTCCTAGCTGAAAACATGCTTTCATCGCATATGTGGCTGATAGGACGCAAACAAATTTAGGCATAGAGCAGGTGACGAATCTACCGCCCTTATTACGAAGTTCACCAAATAGGTTATAATGATGCATGCAATGCCTGTGCCCTTTCAGGGATGGGAACTCAGCCCATTGACGCTCATAGCAATAACAGGCAAAATACGCTATGCAGTGAGCCGACCTGGTTCGGAAAGATGCGTTTTCCGCGGCTCCCTGTACGTAGTCAAAGACATTAAAGCGGGGGAGGTAATTAAGTGGACAACGTGCGCTCTATCTCGCCTGTTTACGGATTGTCCCCACTATTTGAAAGATATATTAAGCGCAAGGTCAGTGCAGAATGTTGCCAGTGGAACAGCTCTGATCCGGGCGGTGGTCCCGAAATAAGAGTGGCCAGTAATGATATCCAACGTGGAACGCCACACAGTTGGGAGTATAAAAAAACAGCATATGAGCGTGAAGGTAATGCTTTCAGTCTGGGGATGTCCGCAGCGGTTTGGTGCGATTCTCCGATTGGCGAAAGAACATGGTTGGGAACCATGCTACTGGATTGATGACTCCGAGTACGAAAGGGACATCAGCAGTAGGTTTCCAAACTGTTACTTCCACAAAGTGCTTGATGCCCTAAAGGGGATACCGCACCCATCTCTTTCTCATCTCTCCACCCACCCAATCGATGCCGCATTCCATAGAGAGTTGCCTGAGTTCGAGTCTATGGCACTCAAGATGATGGACAGGATGGATCCATGGTCGAGTTTTCATTACCATGAGCGTGTTGATCTATTCCGCAGCATGTGCAGATACTGGACAGGAGTCCTGGATCTTCTTAAGCCCGATCTGATCCTTTTTGCGCTCCCGCCACATAATGCTAGTGACTACGTGCTGTACGGTTTGGCCCATTCGCGGGGCATTGTCGTGGTGTTTTTCGGATACACAGGCATACCGGGGTATATCTATCCTGCCAACCGTATCGAAGATCCTCCTCCATTCTTGTCGCGCTACCAGTCACTGCTGTCAAGCGATCTTAATGCCGGGAAAGAGCTCCCGGTGATAATCGAAGAGCATATTCGCACGTTGTCCGGGCAGTATGCAGAGGCAATACCACCATTCCTTAAGGATCAGCTTGCTCAGCCTGACTTGAAGAGCGTTCTTCGCAAAGTGGCGAAATTCTTCTACATACACCGCTATCCAATCTACCTCTGGAAGAGAAGCCCTGTCCCTTACAAGCAGAGGTTCCGCGTGATTGGGGAGTCACGTATGGGGCCTATAGAGCACCGACTATATGGATACGTTGCCAAGCTGAAGCTCAGGCGGTTGTGGCGTGAATACCACCGATGGGCCGTAGTGCCCGACCTGGATGTACCCTTTATATATGTAGCGCTTCATTATCAGCCAGAACTGACGACGTGTCCGCAAGGAGGCGCCTTTGCGGACCAAAGGGATGTGATTGACGTGCTTTCTAGTACGATACCTGAGGGATGGTACCTGTATGTGAAGGAGCACCCTGGGCAGTTCTCCGCTAAAGCGATTGGCGAAATGGGGCGCGATCCCCGTTATTACTTTGATATAGGTTCCTATCGAAACGTCCGCCTCGTGCCTGTGGCATATGACCCCTTCCTGCTCATCGATGCTGCCAAGGCGGTTGCAACGGTCACTGGAACTGTAGGTTGGGAGGCCATTATCAGAGGAACTCCCGCACTTGTTTTTGGCTACGCATGGTACAGGTACTGCGAGGGTGCATTCTACGTTCCATCCCATGAACTTTGCAAAAGCGCTATAGAGGTGATCCGCAGCGGTTATCGCGTGGATAACGATAGGGTTCGGCTTTGGCTGCGGGCTATAGAGGATTCGTGCGTGAAGGCTTACCTTACTCCCGAGGATGAGCAAATATGTGGCCACTCCAGGGAAGAAAACGCGGAGAATCTAGCCCAATCAATTGCCGACGCGTATGCTGGGTTGCACCAGCGCCACGCGTGAAGTATGGCATTCAGTGACTATTTCCGCAGTTAAGCTATTCGAATACATAAAATTGCTCGGTCAGCATAGATTAGTAATTGGTAATTGGTGATCGGTGATTGATTCCCAGTTACCAGTCCCAAGTGCGTTGCATTCTATGTTATACTATCGATTGTGTGATATCGACCAACCTGTTTAAGTTACGTCGTGTGTGCAGAAAGCACGGGCAGGTAATGTGATGGGCACATTACGCAAAGTCCTTGGCCTATTAACACCAGGTGAGCGCCGCCGCCTGTGGCTGGTGTTTGCCGGGGTGCTGGCCGCCGCAATACTAGAGACCGCCGGGGTGGCATCTGTGCTACCGTTCCTCACCGTGATTGCCAATCCGGATGCAGTGCAGGATAATGCCTTGCTACACTGGCTATTCACCGCCCTGGGTTTCACCAGCGTGAACTGGTTCCTGTTGTTCCTGGGTTCTCTTACACTGGGGGTGCTGGTGCTCAGCAACGCGCTGCGGGCGCTGGTCAGTTGGGGAATGCTACGGTTCATCTGGATGCGCAACCACAGCCTCTCCCTGCGCCTGCTGGACAGCTACCTGCACAGGCCGTACACCTTTTTCCTGACCGAGAACACAGCAATTTTGGGCCAAAATATACTGGCACAGGCCCTAAACATCGTCACCGGTGTGCTGCAGCAGCTGCTCGAGATGATTGCCAGGGCTTTAGTGCTACTCTTCCTCATAGTCCTCGTGATTATTGTAAACCCGGTCTTAGCCCTGGTGGTTGCTGTATCGATTGGGGTACTATATGGGGCGATCTATTTATTCCTACAGCGAAAATTGACACGGATAGGAAAGAAAAGCCTGGAGGCGAACGCAGGGCGCTTCAAGAGCACCAGCGAGGCGTTTGGCGGCATCAAGTGGGTCAAGCTCATGGGCGGTGAGGCCACATTTATGCGGCGCTACGCGGCTCACTCCTATCAATACTCAAACTGCAATGCAACTGCTGGGGTGGTGTCCATTATCCCCCGCTATGCACTGGAAACGGTAGCCTTCGGCGGAATTATACTGGTTGTGCTCTATCTACTGGCCACGGGGAGCGACTTGGCGCAGGTGTTGCCATTGGCCGGCCTGTTTACCTTCGCCGGCTACCGGATGATGCCGGCGGTGCAACAGATTTTTTATGGGGCGACCCAGTTGCGCTTTAACCTGGCTGCCCTGGACACCCTGCATGAAGCGCTCCAGGCAGGCGCAGCCACGGCCGGGCACCATGACTCCCGGGACATCCAGCCCTTACCCTTCAAAGACAGGCTGGAGCTACACGGAATCACCTTCCGGTATCCGGGGAGTGGAGAGACAGTGATACCTGACCTGTCGCTGACTATAAAGGCCGGCTCCTCGATAGCCTTTGCCGGGAAAACCGGCTCCGGCAAGACTACCATTTCCGACATCATACTGGGGCTGCTGCCGCCCGCTGAGGGCAGCATGCGGGTTGATGGGGTGGAGATAGGACCGGAGAACCTGCGGCGCTGGCAACGTAACCTGGGCTATGTACCCCAGGATATCTACCTGCAGGATGACACTGTCGCCTCAAATATAGCTTTCAGTATAGCAGAGGAAAAGGTTGACATGGAGGCAGTGGAGCGGGCGGCCAGGATTGCCAATATCCATGACTTCATTGTGGGCGAACTGCCAAACGGTTATAGCACCATGGTCGGTGAGCGCGGCGTGCGCCTGAGCGGAGGCGAGCGTCAGAGGGTGGGCATCGCCCGGGCACTGTATCACGACCCGGCGGTGCTGGTGCTGGATGAGGCCACCAGCGCCCTGGATGGAGCCACCGAGAAGGCGGTATTCACCGCAATCGAGAATGTAGCCAGGGTGAAGACCCTGGTCATCATCGCCCACCGGCTCACCACGGTGCGTAGATGCGACGTGGTCTACCTGATCGATGACGGCCGCATTATTGCCCGGGGCACCTATGACGAGTTGATAGAGTCCAACGCTAAATTCCAGGAGATGGCCAGGGTGCATTTGTAGATGTAGGGAGCAGCCATAGTGGAGTGATATATGATACGAGGGGAAACAGTTGAGTAATAAAAAAGTCATGGTTACCGGTGGCGCCGGCTTTATTGGATCGCACTTAGTAGATGCCATGATAAATAACGGCTATGAAGTTGTTATTGTAGACAACCTGTCGACCGGTTTTAAAAAAAATATCAATCCCAAAGCCAAATTTTTTAAAATGGATATATGCGATAAAAAGCTCACCGATGTATTCAGGATGGAAAGACCCCAGATTGTGTGTCATCACGCAGCTCAGACAGTTGTCACCCGGTCAATGTCAGATCCCGTTTTCGATGCGAAGCAAAATATTTTAGGCAGTATTAATGTTCTGCTCAACTGCACTGAATCTAATGTAAGTAAACTTATTTATGCTTCATCTGGCGGGGCAGTATACGGTGAACCGCAATATCGGCCTGTAGATGAAAATCATCCCATAAATCCGTTATCACCATACGGAATCTCCAAACATGTAGTTGAGCATTACCTTCAACTTTATGGTACTGAGCTTGGATTAGACTACGTTGTACTTAGGTATGCCAATGTTTATGGAAGCCGACAAAACCCAAAAGCAGAGGCTGGAGTGGTAGCAATATTCGCTATGCAGATGCTCGGTGGGAAACAACCTGTCATTTATGGTTCAGGGGATAAAACTAGAGACTATGTTCATGTTTCCGATGTTGTAGCAGCAAATCTATTAGCCCTAAATAAGGGAAGACAAGCTATTTATAATATAGGTACCGGCATAGAGACATCGGACCAGCAGATGTTTGATACTTTAGCACACCTTCTGCGGTATAAAGGCCATCCTCAATATGCACCAGTTCGTAAAGGTGAGATCTCCAGGATCTCTCTTGAGTGCAAGAATGCACAAAGCGTTTTGGGCTGGCAGCCACGTTTTTCTCTTAAAGACGGCTTGGCTCAGGCGATTAATTATTACCGTGACCTGTGTTGAGAATTAATAATCGATGAAGATGTTAATGTTATTCGCTATTAAATCAACATATTTTCAGCAAACGTGAATCTGTGTAATTAATAAGAGCTATGTGGCAGGTTATCGCGCTTTTATATGTAATAGTCGGTTTAGGCATACTGGTCGCTGTTGCGCGCAGGCCATCTTTGTTTTGGCCTATGTTGATTATTGCAGCGGTATTTTCGGCAGGTCTGATGGTGAAGGAATACACATTTATAGATGAGGGCTTTGTTGGGTGTGTGCTTATTGCTGGCATAATGGCAATATCGATAAGGGCTATAAGAGTTAGAAACAAGCAAGAAAATATCTGGGAACACCTTCATGAGTGGATATTTTATCTGATGACAATCTACCTGGTAGTTGAAAGTATCCGCGGTATGTTGTGGTGGGAAGATTTCGGGAAAATGAGATGGGTGGTTTTTTTTGCGATGCTGGGCATACTTGCGTTTATGATGGCGAAAGGCGATTTCCCCAGACTTAAGCGAAAGGCCATGCTATTAATAATTGCAGGGTCTATATTGGCATATTTTATAATTTATTTGGCGTCAGGGTTAATCATAGAGAATGTGCTTGGCGGTTCCAGATGGAGCGCGCAGACTATCGAATGGCCCAGTACTGCCTACGCCTTTTTCCCCTTAATTATCGGTATGCCCGCTGCGATCATGCTGTTAAGTGAGAGGAATCGTTCATTGCGCTGGATTGGTTGGGCCGTCATATTGTTATCAATCATATGCGCATTTTATTACCAATCAAGGGTCAGCCTCATTTATATGTTAATTTTATCTCCTTTTTTATTATTCAAACTCAATATCCGCAGAGTAGTGCTACTCATTACAGTTATATTAATTATTTTTGGTCTGTTTATGGGAGCTGGCTACAACAAAAAATTCACAGATCAAATAGTTTTTTTTCGTTATGATCTGTCGCGAACTATAGAAGGACTTCGTAATTGGGATACAAATCAGGCAGACATAGATCGTAAGGTACACCTTGAAGCAGGGTTCAGCAGCATAAAAGATAACTGGGAGAGTCTTTTCTTCGGATATGGGTACCGCACACATGGTGTTATGATCGGTCCGCAGTTAAGAACGCTATGGGAATCTAAAGGTTTTCCAGAAGTAGCAAAGGGAGTAGCATATGACACATCCACAGAAGGATTTACTGCTTTCCTTGTGGATACAGGGCTGATCGGTATGTTACTTCTGATTATGAACTTTCTTCTTGTTGGTCGAAGAATTCTTATGCAGAAAACAAACCGCAATCGACCTATCTTTCTTATAGCGCTGGCTTTTGCATTTTTATGGATATTCGTAATAAATATGCTGGATATCGTTCTTTTCTATTTGTTAATTATGCCATCAGGGCTACTGTTACAATTATGCAACTATGAAACAAAAGAACAGGCAATTGTAGTAGAAATGCAGGATGACCCAATACTAATACATCGAAGGCTATAATGAAAATTTGCTTTCTCGCAGATGCCAAAGCTACACATATAAAGCGGTGGTCCGAGTATTTTGCTAATAAAGGACATGAAGTTCACCTGCTCACACTTAATCCCGATGTGTTGCTCAATTATACAAATGTAATATTGCACTTGATAAGGAAGAAACCAAAAAGGGCGCCCACCTTAATTTCCCGCCTTACAAATTTATTACCATTTGTAATTCGAATTAAAAGATTAATAAACGAAATCAAACCTGATATCCTACATGCTCATTCAGTTGGCGGGTATGGCTGGCTCGGTATATTAACCGGATTTCATCCATTATTGATAACTCCGTGGGGGAACGATATTTTAATAGATATTGAGAAATCAAAAATAGAGAGATTCCTCACCAAAATCGCTTTACAGAGAGCGGATCTAGTACATTGCGATGGAGAAAACATCAGGGAAGTTCTGGTAAAGCTTGGCGTTGCCCCTGAAAAAATAGAGTACATATGCTTTGGCGTGGACACGATCAAATTTTCCCCGCAACTGAGGGATGAAGCACTTAGAAATAGTCTATTTTCACCTGATGTAAAAATAGTGATAAGCACCAGGTTTTTAACACAGGTTCATGATGTTAGAACACTAATTAAAGCAATACCTTCAGTAAAAAATGAGGTTCCCGAAGCCAGATTTATAATCATTGGAGATGGACCCGAAAGTGAGTATCTAATAGGTTTATGTAAATCTTTAGACATTATTGATATAGTCAAATTCACAGGCAGAATCTCAGAAAATGATTTGCCTGCATATATGGCTTCAGCGGATATCTATGTCTCCACTTCGCTTTCAGAGAGCGGGTTGGCAGCCAGTACTGCAGAGGCCATGGCTTGCGGTTTAGCTATAATAAATACGGACACCGGAGATATTGGAAAGTGGATAAAAAATGGAGAGGGTGGGTTTATAATCCCGGTGAGAGATCCAGCGGCATTAGCACAAAGAGTGATATGCTTACTCAGAAATGAAGAGATGAGAAAAAAGTGTGGCGAGATTAATAGAAGGGTAATCGAAGAGAGAAACAACTATTTTAAAGAAATGGCCAAAATGGAAGAAATTTATAGTAGATTGACGGGTGTGAAGATATACGGTGATAAATAAGTTTGTGCCATTTTTTAAAAAGATTTTCCCCCCTTCTTTTTATACGATTATCCGAGGCTGGTACTGGAAAATTCGCCAGCTCACCGCTTCTCTCTGCGGGGAACGGAAAATGGAAAAGATGTGGGCCAGCAGACCGCGTGACGAAATAACGAAAGGCTTTAGCAACCTTAGCCATCCACAGCGCGGGCTAATTGTTGAGAGAATCAGTGCATTTCAGCCGATCTCTGGCATTCTAGAAATAGGCTGCGGTTACGGACCAAATCTTTATTGGCTGGCTAAACAATTTCCAGAAAGCGAACTTGTGGGAATTGATATTAATCCATTATCTATTGAAGAGGGACATCGGTTTTTAATGGAAAGTGGAGCTTTTAATGTTAAACTAATACATGGGAAGGCAGATGAGTTACAACAATTCATAGATAAAAGCTTCGATATCGTGTTTACCAATGCTCTGTTGATTTACATTGCGCCAGATAAAATCAATAAGGTGATCGGCGAAATGTTTCGCATTGCTCGAAGGGCGCTGGTTTTGACAGAGTGGCATTATGAAAACGCCACGGAAGACCCTTATGGCTTAGGAATTTATCACTTTGGTCACTGGAAAAGAAATTATATTAATTTATTAGAGCAGTTCATTCCGCGAAATAAGATCCATGTTACTAAAATCCCGGAGGAAATATGGCCAGTCAAAGAATGGAAAGAATTGGGTTATATCATTGAAGCTATTATTTAGCTCCCTATGCAAGTCTCCATAATAATTCCTACTTATAACCGGCCAAAAGACTTGGCTGAATGTCTGGATTCCATTTCTAACCAGGCATATTTGCCATTTGAAGTGCTGATTATTGATAATGGCAATGTAGCCGAGACGAAGAAATTTGTTAAAAAGAATTTGAGCAAGTTCGGAAAACGAAATATATCTCTTAGCTACATAAAGAATGATAAGGAAAATAGTTTGACTTTAGCAAGAAACATTGGTGCAAGAAATGCCCGCGGAGATATTGTTTTATTTTTAGACGACGACGTCATTTTGGATAAAGATTATCTCAAAGAGATTCTAAAAGTCTATGAGGAGCAGCCCGATGCATTAGGCGTTCAAGGATTTATCGAACAAGAGAAAGTGTCAAAAATTAGAAATATAATTTATAAAATCTTTTTTCTTTATCACTTAGAAAGAAACTGCTGTCGGGCTCTTCCTTCTGGAAGTGTCACCTACCCTTATGAGTTAGGCAGAACCGTTTCTTGCCAATGGCTTTCGGGAGCTTCTTCTTATAGAAAGCAAATCTTGAAGGAATTTAAATTCGATGAGAAATTGAAAAAATATTCTGATGGAGAAGATTTAGAGTTCTCTTACAGAGTATTCAGAAAATATCAGAACTCATTATATATTACACCTTACGCCAAAATGATCCATAAAACTGCATTTAGTGGCAGAGCTTTAGGCAAGGAATTGATAAATATGAGAGAGGTCTATGGTTTATATATTTTCTATAAATTTTTCAACCATACTATCAGAGATAGGTTTATCTATATATGGAGCCGGATTGGTCGTTTCCTGATTACTTTAGTCAGGGTAGCAATTAGGCGGCCAACGGGTGGGCTATTAGAATTAATATATTTAGTAGGTGCTTATTATCTGTGCCTCCGCCATCTCGGAGATATAAAACAAGGCAAACTTGAATTTTTCAACCAAACTTTAGTTTAAATTTGTCCGCCCACGGCATCTTTTTTAAAGAACCGTCAATAGGAAATATCTCTGGAGCAGAATTGGAAAGTTGGTTTTAAACATTGCACGTACAATCCGTAAGGGCAGCTCTATCAGTACTCATTGAAAATATATTTTTAATCAGTGGTATCTATATTATCTTGGACACATAAAAGACATACATAAAGGAGGTTTGTTTATTTTTAACCGATTCCTCGGAAAAAATAAATATCGAACATGGTTGAAGAATATTTTAATATCCACGATCTTGTCAAATTAAAGGTCGAGTCTAATATTACATCTAAAGTAACTACAGTTCTAGCGCAATTGAGAGAATTCCAGACCGTACCATTGGATAATGACAGCATTGATATATACATCTACGATTATTTAAGATGCCCTAATTTTAAAAATGTCACTATACTAGGAGAACATTATTACTATTCAAATAATTACCTAAGGATTCCTAAAGAAAAGTTTTGTTTCAATTTTATTGATAAACCGTTCACAGTTTATTGCGATCACTTTATTATACCCTTAAATTTTATAATTGAGTTGGTTTTATTGGTAAAGGGTTACTCTTTCATACATTCTGCGGCAGTAGAATATCGTGGAAGAAATTATCTTTTCCCAGCATTTGGAGGAACTGGGAAAACAACCACCGTTTCTGCAATTGTACATAGCGGCGGAAAGCTGTATGGAGACGACATGAACATTATTAACGATCGAGAGATTTTGAATTATCCTTCGGATTTTTCCGTTTATCCTTATCATCTCGACATTTTGGATATTAAAGATAAGAAAATAAAAAACAAATTCAAGAAGACGAAAATATTAGACAGAATTACTAATGAGTTAGAAAACTATAAGTTCAGGGTATGTAAACTGTTAATATTGGTACTTAATTCTTTTAAAACACCGTGTATCAATATTGCTCCCCGCGCAATATTTGGCGAAGATTGTATCGTAAGAGGAGGTAAAATTGATGAGATATATTATCTGAGTCGGGCAGAAAATGATCTGTCTGAGATTAGTATAGAAAATATTGACTCTAATGAGTTAGCAGAAATATGCAGAAATGTCTTACTGCAAGAATGGCAGATGGCAATGCCTGTTATATATACTTATAGCGGACTAAGTCCGTTCTCAGTGAATTCAATTCTTGACAGAATTAGAGATTTATTTGGTCAAACATTCTTACAATATAAATGTTATCAAATCACAATACCAAACAGTCTGGGCAATCTAGCTTATCAGAGGCAATTAATTTCATATCTTACCAATTTGGATATCAAATGGGAAGTGGGATCGAACCCGAGAAAATTACAGAATCATGAACCAAATCGGACTCATTTACGATAATTGCTCTAGCTAAACTTATTGTATGATTAAGTAAACTCAAACTGGTGCGCAACAATGAAGAGACAGCGTAAGACAGTGTTGGTGACGGGAGGTGCGGGATTTGTCGGTTCGCATTTAGTATACCGGCTTGTCGATGCTGGTTATCCAGTCACAGTGGTTGATACAAATATCAGTAAAAATCCTGAGCCGAAAGCGGGTTTAATTAGGTATAAAACAAATATAGCTGACACGTCAATTGAAAAAATATTCAGAGATAATGTTCCTGACGTATTGTTTCATTTAGCTGGCCCGATATACCTGAGACGACCAATAATGAGCCAGGAATTCACACTGAGCCTCAATTTCTTAGAAGGGTTGGTGAATCTCATTAACGCGGCCCACAAATATGGGACAAGAAAAGTAATTTTAGTTTCGTCTGGAGGAGCAATTTATGGAGATGCAGGGCTGATTCCCACACCCGAGGACTGGCAGCCTCAACCAAATGGCCTTTACGGATTGGCAAATCTTATGATGGAGAATGTTTTACAGGAATTCTGCTCTCAAAATCAGATGGGATGGCAAATATTAAGACTTAGCAATTTATATGGGTCAAGACAATGGAAAGATGGCATCATACCAAGCATAGCTATAGCTCTCTTTACTGGTGCTGCCCCAGTTATTCATGGTGACGGACGACAGACCAGGGATTTTCTGTATATTAGCGATGCAATCGATGCCTTTATGCTTGCAATGAGTAAGGACATAAATGGGTTATTTAATTTGAGCAGTGGAATAGAAATCCCGATTAACACTGTCTTTAGCGAGTTAGTCAAGCTGATAAAAGTAAACATATGCCCCCATTACCAGCCAAATGAAGCAGCCGGAACGCAAAGAAGCTGCCTCGACAGTTCAAAATTTCGAAACAACTTCAATTGGGAACCTAAAACTTGTTTTGAGGAGGGGTTGATCAAGACTATACTGTGGTACCGAGAAAACCATTGAAACGAATGCGTATTTGTTATTTAGGTAATATCAATAGCGTTCATCTTAGAAATATTGCCACCTTTTTTAGCAGGGAAGGCCATGAGGTTTCTGTTATTACCTTCGCGTCGGGAGCGCTTGACGGGATTGAGACCTACACCTGGCCCGGAAGAAGACTAATGAGCAGGAGAGCTGAGTATCTTCTGGGAATTCCGTGGCTAAAACATAAGATTGCAGAAATTAATCCAGAAATAGTCCACGCTGTTTATGTGTCGAGTTATGGCTTCCTTGGGGCACTTTCCGGATTCCACCCCTTAATGATCTCAGCTATAGGCTCAGATATTTTGATTACTCCCAACAGAAATCGGATTTTCAGAGAGATAGTTAAATTTACCATTCAGAAATCCAATCTCATTCACGCTCAAGGTATTCACCTAATCGATAGGCTAACAGAACTTGGCGCAGATCCCTCTAAAATCATAGCTTTCAGTTATGGAACGGACTTAAACTGCATAAAGGAAATAAAGGAGGTCGAGAGGATTGAAAGGGAGGAGTTTTCCATTATTTCCACTCGCCATTTAGAACCAATATACGATGTTGAGACTCTCATTAAAGCTTTGCAGCTTGTTATAAAGAGAATCCCATCGATTAAATTAATAATAGTGGGGGAGGGTAGCCAGCGCAAACGTCTCCAGAATCTAGTAACCAGGTTAAACCTTAATTCGCATGTCAGATTCTTGGGAGGTCAGAGCCAAAGAGAAGTTTATAGAAATCTACTACGCGCCCAAATCTATGTGTCTACCTCACTCTCTGATGGTTCGTCAACTTCCTTAATGGAAGCTATGGCTTGTGGGGCTTTTCCGATTGTTACTAATATTGCCGCTAATCAAGAACTGATAATCCATGGTGAAAACGGATTTCTTTTTTCTCCAAAATTATTCCGAGAAGCTGCCGAGTCAATTATAGACTCTTTACAAAACCCCGCCTTGCTTAATCAATCCACAATCATTAACATCGAAAAAATTAGACAAAGCGGGGATATTCGAAGAAATTTACGTAGGCTTCATGAAGCATATAATAAATTGGTTGAGAGTTACCAAAATAATTGAATCAATTGAATATGAATATCTGGATATTAAACCAGTATGCCGGTACTCCTGATGTAACTGCTGCTACCAGACCGTATAATCTAAGTAGAGAGTTGGTCAGACGAGGTCATCGTATTACCATATTTGCTTCCAGTTTCAGTGAATACAGCTATAAGGAGCTTCGTCTCAGCAAAAATGAGAGCTGGAAAGAGGAGTATTGCGAAGGTATAAGGTTCATATGGGTGAAGACGCCACCTTACTTCAGCAATGACTGGCACCGTCTTTTAAATATGGTCGGCTTTGCCTGGCACGCTTTCTGGATTGGCAGACGGCTTAAAGAAAAACCAGATGTCATAATAGGTACCAGCGTTCATCCTTTAGCAGTTTTATCCGCATATCTATTATCCTTGCATAAAAAAAGCCGCTTCTTTTTTGAAATCACTGACCTCTGGCCTCAAACTCTGGTGGATATGGGTAACTTAGCGGAACGCAGCATTATCACCTACACGTTGAGAGCACTGGAAAAATTTCTCTTTTATAAAGCGGAAAAGATAATAACGTTAATGCCTGACGCGTATAAATATATTGCAGCTAGAGGAATATCCCGGGAAAAAGTAATATGGATTCCTCAATGTATAGATTTATCCCTCTATGATAAAACCATTCCTTACACCGGTGAACTTAAAAGCACATTCAATGTGATGTACCTGGGCAAACACGGTGTTGCTAATGAGTTGCCCACTATATTGAAAGCGGCGAGGATATTAAAAAAAACCAAATACCCAATCCGGTTTCTTTTTATTGGTGACGGCGCTGAAAAACCCAGATTAATTAGCATGGCAAAAGAAATGAGTTTAACAAATGTTGAATTCCGCGATGCCGTTCCTAAAGATGAGGTGCCGATGGTGCTGAGTGAAGCAGATGCGTTCATAGTAATTCTGAAAAATATTCCACTTTATCAATACGGTATTAGCCTGAATAAGCTTTGTGATTATTTCGCGGCCGCGAGGCCGGTGATATTAGCAGGCAAATCAAGCAACGATCCTGTTGAAGAGGCAAACGCTGGTATAACAGTGCCGTCTCTAAATCCTCAAGCTGTGGCGGATGCAATAATACGGCTATTTGAGATGACTCCCGAACAGCGGATAGAATTAGGGGAAAATGGCAGGTTATATGTTGAGAGATACCATGACATAGATAAGTTAGTGGATAAACTTGAGACTGTACTAAAATGCTGAAACGGTTATTTGATTTTTCTGCCTCGCTTATAGGTTTAATTTTACTTTCACCACTGCTGTTAGCTCTGGCCATCGCCATCAAGCGTGATTCTCCTGGCCCTGTATTTTATAGAGGCGAGAGAATCGGTAGGCATGGCAAACCGTTTAGGATGTTCAAGTTCAGGACGATGGTGGCAAATGCCGAACAGCTTGGTGGGCCTTCTACCGCTGCTGATGATCCGCGCCTTACTAAAATGTCAGTGTTTTTAAAGAAATATCAGCTTGATGAAATGCCTCAATTGATAAATGTGCTGAAAGGGGATATGTCTCTGGTGGGGCCAAGGCCTGAAGTTAGAATGTATGTGGATATGTTTAACGACAAGGAGAAAGCAGTGTTATCGGTACGGCCTGGGATGACCGACTATGCTTCGCTCTGGAACTTTCATGAGGCAGAGATACTAAAAGCAAGCCCGAACCCCGAAAAAACATACCAGGAAAAGATACGGCCTGAAAAGATACGGCTGCAATTAAAATACGTCGAAGAGAAGTCTTTCTGGACTGATATTAAAATCATCTTCATGACAATCCGTAAAGTGTTCGCCCAGGATTAGTGCTACTTTTTAACATCCCCTAGGTTTCATTGAATCCCCCCTTCGTGGTATTATTTATTTCGTATATAATTAATCACAACTGAAAAATATGCCGATATCATCTCCCAGGCAATCTGCGAAGGCATTTCCACACTCCTTTTATGTCCGTATATACGAAACCATGCTTAAAATTCGCAAGGTAGAGGAAAAAATCGCTGACATGGTATCGTCCGGGGAAATCGTATGCCCATGTCACTTATGTACAGGCCAGGAAGCGGTGGCTACCGGGGTTTGCGCTGTTTTAAGGAAAGATGACTGGGTATTCAGCACACACCGCAGTCACGGCCACTATATTGCCAAGGGTGGGGATATAAAAAGCATGATGGCGGAGTTGCTGGGTAAGTCCACCGGTTGTTCAAGGGGGAGAGGGGGATCAATGCACCTGGCTGACCCTGAGATAGGCCTGCCGGGCAGCTCTGCTATCGTGGCAGGAACCATTCCCCTGGCTGTAGGCACAGCCCTGGCATTTAAGTTGCAGCAAACAGATTCGGTGGCAGTAGCTTTCTTCGGCGATGGTGCCGTGTGTGAGGGTGTGTTCTATGAATCGGTTAATTTCGCTGCCTTGCATAAGCTTCCCATAATATTCATCTGTGAGAATAACCTGTACTCAACGCATATGCCTATTTCGGAATGCCTTGCCAATCCAAGGATATATCGTAAAGCTTCATTATTCGGTATTGAAGGTAAGGTGATTGATGGGAATGACGTTCTTATGGTTTACGAGACTGCTGATAAAGCGGTTAAGAAAGCACGTGCAGGCAAAGGTCCGACTTTAATTGAATGCCTGACTTATCGGTGGCTGGGTCATGTCGGCCCCAGTAATGACCTGGATAAGGGGCTGAGAAGCAAGCGGGAGGTTGAGCGCTGGATGAGAAAATGTCCGATTAAGAGATTTGAAAAGTATTTTGCAGATAACAATATTTTGACGGAGGCGGACCTGGCTAGTATCCAGAAACGGGTGCAAAAACAGGTAAAAGATGCCGTTGATTTTGCCAGGAACAGCTCCTATCCGGAAGAGGGCAGTTTATTGAAAAACGTATTTAAAGAGGAGTGTCGCTGAGAAATTAACAGGAAAATCCCATATGTGAAGGCCCTCAATGAAGCCCTGTACCAGTTGATGGAAAAGGATGAAAGGGTTGTCCTCATCGGGCAGGGCGTCACCAGTCCCTGGTACGTGGGCGGTACCTGCGACGGCCTTCGTGACCGGTTTGGCACTAGCAGGGTGATAGATACGCCTGTGTCGGAAAACGCGGTAACCGGCGTCGCCACAGGTATGGCTCTGGCAGGTATGAGGCCAATCCTGGTACATCCGAGGATGGACTTTATGTACCTTGCCATGGACCAGATAGCCAACCACGCAGCAAACTGGCATTACATGTTTGGTGGGCAGTTAAGCGTTCCTATAACGATCTGGGCAATCATAAATAGGGGCGGGGAGCAGGCTGCCCAGCATGCACAGGCTTTGCAGGCTGTATTCATGCATATCCCGGGGCTAAAGGTAGTTATGCCGAGCTCGCCGTGTAGCGCTAAGGGGCTCTTGGTTGCCAGTGTGCTGGATAACAACCCTGTCGTATATATTGATGACCGCTGGCTGTACGATATAGAAGAAGAAGTGAAGGATGAACTGTATTGCGTGCCTATAGGAAAGGCATTGGTGATTAAGAAGGGCAGACATGCTACAATAGTGTCAGCATCTTATATGACTGTAATCGCAGAAAAAGCCGCTAGAAGGCTAGCCGGTGACGGCATAGACGTAGAAGTCATAGACCTGCTTTCACTTAAACCTCTGGATGAAGAAACCATCGTCAGTTCTGCCAGGAAAACAGGAAGGGTGCTGGTAATGGACGGCGGCTGGAGAACCTGCGGTGTCGCAGCGGAGATATCGGCTATATTGTCGGAAAAAGCATTTAACTATCTGAAGGCTCCTGTCAGCAGATTATCCCTGCCCGATGCGCCAGCCCCCGCAAGCCGTGTGCTGGAAGCGACTTATTATCCTGATGAAAAGACTGTAGTAGCAGCTGTGAAAAAACTAGTCAAAAGGGATGTTACAAATGGCTTATAAGGTCCCGTTTGTTAATTATCGCAGACACTATTTAAGTATGGAAAAAGAGATCGACGCAGCTATAAAGGCTGTAATGCTGAATGGAGACTTTATATTGCGGCAGCATGTCAGAGAATTTGAAAGCCAGGTTGCCAATTTCGTCGGTGTCAAACACGCCATCGGGCTTAACAGTGGCACAGATGCCTTATATCTGTCGTTGCTGGCTGCGGGCATAGGCCCCGGCCAGGAAGTAATTACCGTGGCTCATACCTTTCTGGCTACCGTTGGGGCAATTGTAAATTGCGGAGCAAAACCTGTCCTTGTCGATGTAAGACAGGACTACAACATGGATATCGAGCAGGTAGAAAAGGCAATTACCCTAAAAACCAGGGCTGTCATTCCCGTCCACCTGAACGGGCGCATGTGCCAGATGGATAAGCTGATGAAGATCGTCAAAAAGCACGAACTGATTGTAATCGAAGATGCGGCGCAAGCGCTGGGAGCGATGTTTAAGGGTAAAAAGGCCGGCTCTATTGGACTTACAGGCTGCTTCAGTTTCTATCCGGCCAAGGTGCTAGGTACAGCGGGTGATGGCGGTATGGTAGTAACAGATAATGGTAAGGTAGCCGATAAAGTCCGCGCACTCCGTGACAACGGACGCGTTATGGGACAGGATCAGGTGATGTGCTACGGGTTCAACAGCCGTCTGGATAACCTGCATGCTGCCATGCTTAGTGTAAAATTTAAATATTTACCTGCCTGGCTTGAGAAGCGCCGAGAAATAGCCATCAAATATCATGATTACCTTTCAAAGATATCTCAGATTCAACTGCCGCCTCCACCACAGAGCAACGGGGATTACCATGACATTTTCCAGAACTACGTCATAAGGGCTGAGAAAAGGGATAAATTAGCATCACATTTAAGGGAAAATAGCATTGAAACTTTAATTTCATGGCCAATACCGCTGAATCATCAGAAGGCATTGGAGCTGAGCAATTATGTCCTGCCTGAGACAGAGGCCATATCCAGAGAGGTTTTATCGCTGCCCATGTACCCCGAAATGGATGACGAACAAGTGCAATATGTAATAAAGAAAGTAAGCGATTTCTATAGTTAAACGCAGATTAGAAATTAATAATGAGGGAATATTGTGGCTGATTACTCAACGGTAACGGAGATACCCGGAATAAAGGCATCTAGAGAGCAAATTGCGCGGTTATTCCACCGTTATCATTTTGCTCTACCATACTGCAAGTATAAAGATGTGCTGGAAGTTGCCTGCGGTGCTGGGCAGGGGCTGGGTTACCTGGCAAAGACAGCCAACAAAGTGGTGGGAATAGATATTGAAGAAAAGAACCTTTCGTATGCACGAGAAACATACAAGGACAGGAAAAACATTGAACTCCACATTATGGATGCGCATAAACTACTCTTTAATGATAAGAGTTTTGACGTTATCTTAATATATGAAGCCATATATTATCTTCAGCGACCCGAAGTCTTTTTGAATGCGTGCACCCGGCTGCTGCGTAAAAATGGAGTTCTTTTAATTTGCTCAGTGAATAGAGAATGGTCAGATTTTAACCCTTCTCCATACAGTACTAAATACTTCTCAGCAAGGGAATTATCCGAACTACTAAATACAAAATTCGCTGCCGTGCAAGTATTTGGCGCATTTTCAGACGAACCTGATTCTCTTAAGGACAAGGGAGTCTCTGCCGTGAAAAGAGCGGCAGTTGCCCTTCACATCGTTCCCAGAACTATGAAGGGGAAAGAGGCATTGAAGCGAATATTTTTTGGCAAGTTGGTGCCATTACCAGCGGAAGTTATCGAAGGTATGACGGATTACGATCCACCAGCTCCCGTACCGCTCGACGTTCCGGATATAAAAGATAAGGTGATATATGCCGTAGCCCGACTAGTGTGAGACAGAGTAAATAAGATAAAGCGCCTGAGTGACGTCATGATAAGCTTATGAAGCCGAAAAAAAGTTTTTTTAATATTACCTTTAAGTTAAACCGTTATGGTGTTTTGGGCATCATCGTTGATGCCATTATTTTTGCCGCCTCATTCGCCATAGCCTTTGTATGGAGATACGATGTCGACATTCCTAACGCGCAACTGATAATTCTTAGAAACTTTATTCTACCGGTAGTTCTAATTAAACTGGTTATCTTTTACTTGTGGGGTATATATCACCGCGTGTGGCGCTATGCCAGCGTAAATAGCTTTTTAAATATCGGCTTAGCCAATGTGGTAGGGTCTCTGGCGGTGGTTGCACTTCTTTTCTTTATTCTGCGTTTGCCTATAGCCCGCGGCGTACTTGCCCTTGATGGCCTTTTATCTCTTGCCCTGACCACCGGTGCTCGATTCGTAATGAGGGGCCTACGTGAGTTCCGCTCTAAAAGTTTCTGGTTTGCCTCTGTAAAGCCGATACTGATAGCCGGCGCTGGCGATACAGGTGCTGCTATTGTTAGGGAGATGCTGAGCCGCCCCGAGATGGCATTTCAGCCGATTGGTTTTATAGATGATGACCCGCTTAAACAGGGTATGCAGGTCCATGGTGTCAGGATACTGGGTACTCGAGCAAATCTCAGCAAAATACTGCAGCAGCACCAGGTTAAAGAGGTCATCATCTGTATGCCCAACTCTTCACGCGCTGTTATTCGCGATATATTTTTCCGTTGCCAGGAAGCCGGGGTCAAGTGCAGGACGCTGCCAGGTATTTACCAAATAATCGACGGCAAGGTCAATATCAGTCAAATCAGGGAAGTCGGTGTAGAAGACATACTGGGACGGGAACCAGTGACGATAGACCTTGATAAAGTTGCTAGCCTTATTGCCGGGAAAGCGATACTGGTAACTGGAGCCAGCGGCTCTATCGGTGCCGAGTTATGCCGCCAGATATACCAACTGAAGCCTGCCTCACTTATTATGGTTGATCAGAATGAGAGTGGTCTGTTCCAGATTGAGCAGGAGCTTTCAATGAGACAGGGAGCTATCCCAGCAATACCAGTTATCGCCGATATAACCAACCGGACAAGAATAAAAGCTATCTTTGATAAGCACAGACCTTCGATTGTCTTTCATGCCGCTGCCTATAAACATGTGCCGATGATGGAAAAATGCCTCACTGAGGCCATAGATAACAACGTATTTGGCACCAGAACTGTAGCTGAGACGGCTACCCAGTATGGGGCTGAGAAATTCGTCTTCGTCTCCACAGATAAGGCAGTCGAGCCCATCAGCGTGATGGGCACTTCCAAAGCACTGGCAGAAAAGCTGGTTCAAACTCTCGCCCTGGACAGCCCGACTAAATTTATCATAGTGAGATTCGGCAATGTGCTCGCTTCCAGTGGCAGTGTGATTCCTACTTTCAGACAGCAAATCATACGTGGTGGTCCCGTAACCGTTACCCACCCCGAGATGACCCGCTACTTCATGACCATCCCCGAGGCAATGCAGCTGGTAATTCAAGCTGCAGCTATGGGACAGGGAGGAGAAATCTTCGTACTTGAAATGGGCGAACAGATAAAAATAGTCGAGCTTGCCCGAAACATGATAAAGTTATCCGGTTTCACCCCGGATAAAGACATACCGATTGTTTTTACCGGCATCCGTCCCGGAGAGAAGCTGTGCGAGAAGCTATTCTGGGACCACGAAGAGATTGTGCAAACCAAACATAAGAAGATTCTAATGGCTAGGAACACAAGCCTTGATATAGCTAAATTCAAGGATGACATCAAGCAACTGGAAAAAGCCATCAACCTAGGAAAGCCTGAAAAGGTACAAGAGATACTATCGCAAATGTATGCCAGCCACCTTGGCGGAACAAGGGTAGAAAAGAACGGGGAATAACCGGTGATATCGATGCGGAGATTCATTGCCTATTTTATTTATTGAGTACCTACAGTTTTGTGGATAAGTGTCATCTTTTTCCGTCTCCGCTTGTTGTCGATTTGCAGCAGGATATAGTAAACTGGTAATTGTCAATGGGGGCTTATTATTCTCTTTGTATCATTGAGGAGGCAGTATGGAAGACGAGATTGACCTGCGAAAATATATCAATGTGCTGCTCAAGCACTGGAAGCTCATAGTCATCATCACTGGAATAGCGGTGATTGTCGCGGGCTTGATAAGCTTCCTTTTACCGCCCGTCTATGAAGCCAAGGCAACGGTACTAGTTACTGCAGGTGATCAGAATACCTTGCTCGAACTCGCCAGGTCACCGCAAGTAGCCGCTAGCGTGATCGATGACATGGGGAATAGGCTTGATCCCAGAGAACGCAACACCGGCACGCTGGTTGGCATGGTACAGGCCAAAGCAAATGGTTCCTTTATAGAGATTACAGTAAGAAACTCCAATTCACAGAAAGCTGCCGATATAGCCAACTCCTGGGTGGGTACTTATGTTAAGTATACTACGGATTATTACTTGCGTATTCAGCCGTCTGTTCAGGATATAGAAGAGCAGGCTGCTGCCGCCCTTGCAGTTTTCCAGGAGAAGCAGAAGGCACTGGCAGAATTCCAGGAATCTGCAAGCATAGATGAAATGGCAAGTCAGATAAAAGATATGGAGCTGCTCTATAATGTTATGCAATTACGTGAGCAAGTCCAGAATGACTCTTCGCGAGAGATTCCACAGGAAGTCATCCAGCGAGCCTTTTATCAATATCAGGCAAAAGCTTATACATCACTCTTTGCTGGTACATATATCGCTCCGAATTCAAGCGCGATAACATCAGTCAGCCTGAACGATATAGACAATCTGGTCTCTATTTTAGAGAAGAAGATAGGTGTGGAGTCACAATCACCTGACCAGCTCCTGCAGGCAATTAATTCACTTAAAACCAAACTAGAGGATGCGTGCCTGACCAAAGATGAGCTTACAAATTCGAAGGATACGGCACGGAAATCTTACCTGGATGCTGTAAATAAAATAACAGCTAATGAGATCTCCTTGAAGACAACAGTTCTGCCAGTGCGACTTGTCGAGCAGGCCTTGCCTCCAGATAGCCCTGTGCATTCCAGAAGATGGCTTAACATTGGCATGGCCCTGGTACTCGGCCTTGTAGTGGGCGTATTCGCCGCCTTCGGAGTCGAATACTTCAGAAAGGCTACGTAGCAGTCACTGATTTTGCCAGATAGACAGCGATTGAATCGTACCTAACGAAATCTCGAAGTAAGAACAAGCCCCCACATCTTCATCTTTCTTTGCCAGCCAGCGAATATTCAAAGTCGGTGCCTGGATTTAAATCTATCGAATAGTTTAGGAAACTTTCTGCTTAATACTTTCAGTGTCGCCCAAGCAATAGATGTTGCAGCAATGGCTATTAATACGCCTCCAATAATATCAATCGGGTGATGTATTCCTGCAATAACTCTGGCGACACCAACAAGAATAACCAATATTCCCAGAAGAATACCGGTTTTACGGTGATAAATGAACACGGTTGCTGCTGCTACCATGCCAAATAAGGTATGGTCTGAAGGAAATCCATTGTCTGATGAGTGTGGAATAAGTGGAGTAAAATGGTCAATAACGAACGGACGCGGGTCGTAATAGAGACTCCCCGTCACTAATGCTATGGCTAATGCAACCAAAGAGGAGATGACTGCTAATATTATTATGTTATTACGTACTGTCTTTTCTGATAATAATGTAGCAATTATAGCTATTAAACCTATAATGAAGATAAGATATTGACCGGTAAAGATGACGAGAGATCTCATTAATATTAAATAATAACATAAAAATCTAAATCGCAGTCTTTATTACTGCGATTTAGGATTGTCAAGCTGGATACCATATTAAGAGTTCTATCTATTGATACACCTGCTTCATTTTTCTCTGAAGAAATGCTTGCTACTTAGCTTCTCTGAACTCGGGTTGAAACCTTAATGTGCCTCGTCGTCCGGCTAAAGCGCCCGGCTGCGCCACTTATCAACGATTTCGGCCTCTTCCTTTTTGTCCAAATGCCTCTTCATTAACATGGCGAATTACGGCTTCATCTTCAGGTCTTTCGGGACGAATTGTCATCATGTACGAATACTTCTGTGCGGTGGAAATAATTATTAATTATCATAGCTACAGGCGGCGTAAGAGTTCATTAAAGTCTCTCACAGTTTCATAGCCGGCCTGGCTAAAATTTCCCCCACTGGCATTGAAAAGAACCGTCTTGAATCCCATCTTAGTTGCCGGGTCCAGGTTTTTAGGGTTGTCGTCAACAAATACCGCATCATCTGCATTAACGCTCATCTGACCTAGCAGATGTTGAAAGATAGCCGGGTCAGGTTTTCTGAGGCCGACGTCGCCGCTGATGACAAAGCCGCGGAAATATCTTTCAAGCTCGAATCTAGCTCGTAATTCTTTCGCCCACTCTGCCAGGTCATTTGACAGACACCAGACTTCCCTGCCCGCTGAGTTGATAGCCTCAAGGAATTCAATCAGGCCATCGGTCAGTTTGTGACGTTGAAGATACTCGTCTTCCAGCTTAGGGTCTATACCTACGGCTTGCCAAAATTCAGTTGAGGTCATATTACCCAGGCTGGCGACATTGTAGAGGCTGGCGATTTTATCCATATCGCTGATGCCGCCCTTCTCTTTGATAAACGGGCAGAGTAGGTCTGTTACGTCGTCTCCGACGGAGTATATGACTCCCATGGCATCGAGTATCACAACTTTAGTTTTCAATGTCGGTCTCTATTCGCGCTCAGGCGAAAGCTTTCAAGACGCGCAGGGCACGGAGCGTTACCCATTTGTTGGGTTGTTTCTTAGCGCCGAAGTCTATCCATGTCTTGCCGGTGTAGTCGTATTCCATTAGCCAGCGTCCCTTAGCATCTTGTTTGTCGCGAATTACGGTCAAGGCATTTTGCAGCCGAGGGTCTTTGCCGTAGCCTAATCCAACTAATGCTTCGACATTCTGCAATAAATCGGTCACATAAAAAACTGGGAAGCCGAACTTCCACCAGTTCTGACTCGGTTTGGCATTGTAGCCGCAGGGATAATCCGCTTTGGCCGGGTCTTTGCTGAACAGGAAATCGACTCCAACTTTAATCGCCTTATCTATCAGCGCTGTCCTTTTCCCCTTGGGCAATTTACTGAAGGCCAGCATTACTTTTACTGCACCCCAGGCACAGGGCAATTTATTATTAGCGCCGCAGGCGAAGTTCGGCCCACATTTTCCAGCGTAGAAACGCATTGGAGCCGTTTTGTACTCCATGGGAGCTACCCCGTCACCAGTGATGCTCCTAGCCATCCATTCGAAGGCCTTATCCAGGCGAGGGTCTTCCGACTCCAGGTCCAATAAGGCGGCGCAGAGGTTGCCCTGCAAACAATCTATTGTTCCCGATGGCAGTCCATTGATGGTGAAATGTCCGTCTTTAGTCAGAGTATGCTCCAATATATAGGAGCAGGCCGTGGCCAGGCGCTTATCCATTGCGATTGAAGCGCCAAGCTGTGACAATAGAATAATCGACCACACAGTACCCCTATATTTGGGATAATATCCGGCTCCCGGTTTCACCCAGTAGCCTTCCTCAGCCATCTTTTCAAGCAGTTTAGCTATGGGGCCTTCTGCATGCGCTTTTTTCCTGGCTGCCTTTAATTCATCAACGCTGGTTGTGACCAGGTCACGCAGGGCGAGATATCTCACGCCGATATCAGCCGGCTGAAGCAACCACTGTATCTGTTCTTCTTTTACCATTATTGTTCTCCGTGTTTGAAGTAGATTGGGTTAAGTGCTAACAACTCCAAGCTGCCTGGCGCCTACGAGCATCCAAATAAAATGATGGTGTACTTCCCCATTTGAGCGGGGCTCGTAATATTCATGCTCGGACAACTCCTTGATGGTTAGGAAGCCGAAATCCTTTTCCAGCTCTTCTCTGGTGCAAAAGTGCAGGTACCTCTGGTCATAGAAGGAGTTCTTCTCGTCCTCGACCGGTTTTCCTTTGCCGAAGTGCTCGGGGTCATTTGGGGAAAGCGTGCTGATGAAAAGCATGCCGCTTGGCTTTAGCCTCTTTTTAATTGTATTTCTAAAGACTTGCCTTTGTTCCTTGACCAGCAAATGATAAAAGTTGGAGGCAAAAACAGTGTCGAATTTTCCCTCAGGTATCTGCCGGAAGTCGCAGCACTGGAACGTAACACGCGATTCCAAATCGGCAGTCAGTGCTTTTCTTGCCATTTCGATAGCTTCTCCGGAATTATCGATCCCGAAGATATGGCAGTTAATATTGCGGGCTAAATATATGGCATCACGACCATAGCCACAGCCGATGTCCATAATTCCTATAGTTTTATCCGGGGATTTGTTGCTCTGTAGATAATGGCGGGCAAAGGCGGCCAAGGCGCTAGGCCTATCGCCCCAGACCTGCTGCTGATTTCGATAAATATTATCCCAGGTCATTTTTCCCCGAAATATAAGAACAATACTGCCCAAGGTTCCGACCAGGTGGGCTTTCGGCAATTATAATACTGAGGGTTTACTTTAACAATCCTTTGGATTTATTGTGTAACAGGGAAGGCACTAATTCAAATTTTGCTACGTAGATTCGCCGTTTGCTATCATTAATTTATATCATGCATCATGTTGGGAGGTGACGAAATGCAGCTTGCACAGGCGATAGTAAAATCTCTGGAGCAGAGCCAGGGATATCTGGCTAAAGCGCTCGATGGTCTGACCCAGGAAGAGGCGGCATGGAGCCCGGCCTCGGAGTCCAACAGCATCGCCTTTATATTGTGGCACGTTACCCGAGTCGAAGACTTCTTCGTCGTCCGTGTGATTCAGCGACAGACAGAGTTGTACGAGGCGGAAGGCTGGCGCGAAAAGCTGGGCACGCCAGCCAAGGATACCGGTTTTGAGTATACGCTTGAGCAGCTTAGAGCCTGGCCAGTGACGAAGTTGGAGGTACTACGCGGCTATTCAGAATCGGTCAGAAAAAAGACTTTGGCTTTGCTCAGCAGCATCGCTCCAGAGAGACTGTCCGAATTAGCGCGGCCCGACCGTTCTCCCGACACCGTAGGCGGCATATTGTGTCGAATCACTACTGAGTTCGCTTTACACGTGGGACAGATTGCCTATATACGCGGCATTAAACGCGGAATAAACAAATAGCATAAGCGCGGGTACGTGGCATTTAATGATGAACAATAAGTTTTTCAAGCGAGGTTTGTATGTCTAATAGCAGGAAACTAAGGCCCAGCTTGGGGGACAGAGCTAAAATCCACATTAAGAGGATGCTGGGCATGAACATATTGCTTTGCGATAGCTGTAAGTGGGACTGGCGAGGTGCCTGCCGCAACCCGGAGCGGCCCAACGCCGTCTGGTGCCTTGATTACGAGAAGAGAGGCAGATAAGTCGGCTGCCTTGGAAACGCACGGTTGCTGTTAGGACCGCTTTTGACAGTGCAGATGGCCGATGTTATTATGGTAATGAACTGCCCGGCCGATTTTATTGGCTGTGGCTACATATGAACGGCATTAACGGTCTCTTTTTAATATTATTCTTGATTTCTCTGGCGGCAGCTGCTTTCTTCTGCAGCGCCGAGACGGCTTTTATCGGCATGCAGCGTCTTCACCTTAAGCACCTGGTACGTATCAATCATCCCAGAGCGGCCGTCGTAGCTCGAATTCTGGACAAACCTGAGAAATTCCTGGCTACCGTACTTTTGTGCATCAATTTCTTCGAGACGGCAGTAGCTACTCTGGGAACGGTAATGGCCGTGTCGCTGTGGAAAGAGAACTTAGGAGTGGC
>Ga0153916_10000095_pt1 | contig 48394 bp, 42 predicted proteins | sample Opewatmetagenome_FD_109642 | JGI IMG/M metagenome (GOLD analysis project Ga0153916, IMG submission 109642) | Freshwater wetland microbial communities from Ohio, USA - Open water 3 Core 3 Depth 4 metaG | ecosystem: Environmental > Aquatic > Freshwater > Wetlands | place: USA: Ohio, Lake Erie...
CGGATAATGTCATCAGGATGCAATACCTGAACGTGTTCGATGCGGTGGCGAAGTTGGGTTCGTGGATGGGAAGGCAAAGTACGTTCGAATTCTCTTAATTGTGCATATGCATTAAGGACCTCATGATTGGCACGATCACCAATTGCGTGGACAGCCATGCTGATACCATTCTCTGCTGCTAGATGTCCGTACTCAAATAATTCCTCAGCGTCTAGCATTAAGATGCCCTGGTTATCAGGTTCGTCATCGTACGGTTGGAGCATCGCTGCAGTGTGAGGTCCGAGAGCACCATCAGCAAACAGTTTTACTGAACCGATGCGTAGAATATCATCACCAAAACCTGACCGAAGTCCAAGCTCAACTGCATGAGGCAGATTTTCTAGAGGGATGCTTTTTAGCACACGCAGTTTAAGATCATGCTTGAGGTGAAGGATCTGCAATGCCGAAAAACATCGGCTACGGTCGAAGTCGTGTACACCAGTCAGACCTAATTGCCAAAGTTGGGGTATCGACGTCTGAAGTGCTTTAATCACTTGTTCCAGACTGGATTCTGGAATGACACGTTCCAGAATATCAGTGGCGGATTCAACCAAAATCCCGTCTGGTTCACCGTTTTCAAGATGTCTGATCCATCCACCAGCAGGGTTTACGGTGTCGCGGGTGATGCCAGCTAAATGGAGCGCGTTCGAATTTGCCCAGGAAGAATGGAGTGATTTGTGCGTCAGGAAGACTGGATTATTTGGAGCGATATCGTCCAGTAAAGTCGCAGAACCGTAACCTTCCGTCCAGTTATTCTGATTCCAGCCATGACCCAATATCCATTCACCCGGTGGGGTGGTGTGTACACGCTCAGAGACCCTTTGCAGGCATTCCAGTCGGGTTGTAGTCTCGCAGTCAACTTTCTGCATGCTTAAAGCGTAATCTTGCAAATGGATATGGGCATCAGTTAGACCGGGAATGATCGTGCGACTTGAGGCATTGTATAAATTGGAAGTAGAGAATGTGGAAAGAATTTCATCATCCAATCCTACAGCGATCACGCGCCCATGATCGATGGCAAGGGCGGTGGCAAAGGGCTGAATTGGATCTAAAGTATGAAGATTACCGTTGTGAATGACGAGCATGGGCGTTGGTCAGTCGCTCTGACCCAGAATTCGCAAAATGAGCGCATCCAATTCCTCGTCAGAATAATAATGAATGACGAGAGTACCGCCTTTTTTCCGTGGGTGCAGGTTGACCCGTGTCCCTAAACGTTGCCGTAAGCGTTCTTCAAGGTAGGACAGGTCAGGTTTTGGAGCTGGACTTGATGGCGACGGTGGGCGTTGACCGAGATATTTACGAACCAGATCCTCAGTCTTTCGAACATTCAGCTCGTGTTTGATGATAGTTTGCAACACTGCTGATTGCGCCTGTGAATTCGGTAGACTTAGCAAAACGCGCGCATGACCCTCCGTGATTTCTCCAATGTCAAGGGAGTGACGCACATCATCTGGTAATTTGAGAAGACGCAGTGTATTGGTGATGGATACGCGGCTTTTACCCAGTTGGAGGGCAATCTGCTCGTGGGATAGGTTGAAATCATCCGCTAGCTGACGGTATGCCTCTGCTGCCTCAAGGGGGGTCAGGTCTGCACGTTGAACATTTTCGATGAGGGCCAGCTCGAGACCCTGTTGTTCCGTGGCTTCACGCACGATGACCGGTACCGAATCAAGACCAGCCATGCTGGCAGCTAAAAGCCGGCGCTCGCCTGCAATCAGGGTATATTTGGATGGCTCATCAGCAGGTGCAACGATCAACGGTTGCAGGATGCCATTTTTACGAATTGAAGCAGCCAATTCCTCCAACTCTTCCTGGTTCATTTGGGAGCGCGGCTGACGTGGGTTGTGGCTGATGTCAGCGATGGGTAGGGTCTCATAGCCACTCGTGGATGATGACGCTATGGACTCGGGAGTGAATTCTCCCGTGGGGATAAGGGCATCTAGCCCTCGACCAAGACCAGTTTTTTTTGTCATTCTGTGCTCACTAAGGTTTGAATTGGCTGTGGGATCAAAACTCCGTCACCGACCAGTATCTCGCGAGCCAAGTTGGAATAAGCAATGGCACCATTCGATCCAGGAGCATAGACCGAGATTGGCTGTCCATAGGATGGCGCCTCTGCCAGACGGACTGATCGGGGAATGATGGTGGCAAAAACCTGACTTGGAAAATGGCGGTTGATTTCACGAACGACATCTGCACTTAGTTTTGTGCGAATGTCGAACATGGTCAAAATGACACCGCGCACGCGCAAATTGGGGAAGAGTGCAGTACGGATGCGTGATAAGGTTTGGTTTAGTTGACCTATGCCTTCCAATGCCAGGTATTCACATTGGACGGGAATGATCACCCCATCTTTGGCAGCGACCACTCCATTCAGGGTCAACAAACCAAGAGAAGGAGGGCAATCAATGATAATGTAATCATAACGATCGATAATGGGGTGCAAAGCTTCCTTCAACCGTGTTTCTCGAGCGATAACGGAGACAAGCTCGACCTCAGCGCCTGCCAGTGCTGGAGAAGATGGCATGAGAGATAGCTTTAATCTTGGATTATATAGAATATTTTTTATCGCGGGAGTGTCACCGATAATGACCTCATAAGAGCTATTTTTTACGGTTCGCTTGTCGATACCCAGACAGGAGGATGCATTTGCTTGTGGATCAAGGTCGACCAGCAGGATACGCTGACCGAAGTTTGCCATGAAAGCTCCCAGATTGACAGCAGTGGTTGTTTTTCCGACGCCGCCTTTCTGGTTAGCAATTGTATAGATCCGCCCCATCAAAGTACCTCAATCAAATATTCCTGGATTTCCTCTGGTGTAGGTATGCCTTCCAAACCTCGGCGTGTGACTGACATGGCAGCAATTTGATTAGCAAACCGAGCAGACTCCCACGGGTCACGCGTCAGGTAGAGGCGGGTGAAAAATGCTGCTGCAAAGATGTCACCCGCTCCAGTCGCATCAATCTCTTCGACCTGAGGCGGACGCAAACGCCGCACATCTCCATTCCAATATACCCGTGCTCCTAATGCGCCCTCTGTTACAACCAGGATGCGTGATGCTGAGGCCATCTCTTCTATTCGCGATTCATCGTTCAGCACATCTTCAATGCTTAATACCGCTGCACCAGATTGTTGTAGAGTGAAAGCTGCTTCAGGCCATTCCGAGGCATGGACATGCCCTTGTTCGTCCCAAGCCCGTAACCATCCTTGAGGTGTAACCCCAACCAGTGAGTTGGGAAAATGCCTGACCAAACCTGGCTCGACTTCCTGAGCAACAGGGCCGAGGTGTACGATTGGTGCCTGCCTCCAAGGCTCGGGAATGAGATGATAATCCAAACGTGGAGCGACAGTGTGTACAATTTGAATACGTCCCTTGTCGGTGTAGATGTTTTCAAATGTAGTCGAATGCTCTGCAGGGTAGCTAATAATGGGAATATGTTTGAGATTACCGAGGGGCAATTCTCCACCCCAGGAGGTGACAATTCCAACCCGCAGACCTAAAGCATATGCAGTCAAGCCAGCATAGGCGACAGTGCCACCTAATCGAGGTCCTGTAGGAGTAAGATCTCGCGTCAGGTGACCGATAATTAGGTAATTAACCGGTTCAAGCGGGGAGAGGCTGAACATGGATAGATTATACCTGAAATAAAAAAGATGCCGTCTTTTTCGGAACAGCATCCAGGGGGCACATATTATTCTTTTGGAATAATCGTTACTTTACGGTGGGGTTCCTCGCCAAAGCTTTCGGTAGTGACGTGTTCATCCTCCCTAAGCTCCATGTGAATTATCCGCCGCTCATTTGGTGGCATGGGTTCGAGGATCTGCTTTCGTCCGGTTTTCACTGCCTGTTCAGCGATGCGGTGGGCAAGTTGCCGTAGCTGACGTTCACGTCGGGTGCGATACCCCTCGACATCTATTACCAAAGTAATATTATCCCCGAGCTCTTTACTGACGATCAACCGAGCGATATATTGCAATGCATTTAAAGTCTCTGAGCGTTTACCAATCAAGACGCTTAAATCTTTACCGGTGATATCAACCAGAATGGCACGCGTTCCACGTACGTCATCAACCTCACCATACGAAGCTTTGACCTGTGCCTGAATGTGCATCTTCTCAAGCAACTCACTGACCGTCTCCTGTGCCACATGTAACGGAATCTGCTCTTTTGCATTTGTTGGTTGGATGCGAATTGGTTTGATCGTCGGTGCTTCCTCAAGAGCTTCAGAAGCGGAGAATTCGTTTGAAAACGAAATAACTTCAGGCTCTTCGGATTCCGATGCGTTTTGCCGGACAATGAGGCGTACCCGCGCCTGATGGGAGCCGAGACCGAACAACCCCCGACTACCTTCATCTAGGATTTCTATCTCAACCGCTTCGCGTGGCAATTCCAGTTCAGCTAATCCCTTTTCGATAGCTTCATTGATCGTTGGGGCAATAATTTCTAGTGTGGCACGTTGTGTGTTCATGATTACTTCCCAATAAACGATAACACCCAGATAATTGATTATTTTGCTTTAGCGACTTTTCGCTTTGGCAGCAGGTTACTCCAGTGAATGTTTCCCATGAGAGCGTATTGAGCAACACCCAGAACATTGCTGATAATAAAATACAAAGCCAACCCAGAGGCAAGTGAATAAGCGATCCAACCCATAAAAATGGGCATATATAGATTCATCATTTTTGACATTTGAGCACCCTGGTCACCAGGATTGGCGGGAGGAGTCATTAGTTTGGATTGCAGGTAGGTGGTGACAACCACGATAATGGTCATGATGGGAACTGCAAAACCAGCGATTATCAATGCATTCGGGCTGCTAATCTCAGGTAATCCAAGGTTCATCCACAAAAATTTGCTGTTTAATGGGATCAGCTGGGATGCAGGGATGAATGAGTATATATCTCGGCTGAGGTTCAATAGTTGGATGGGTGCTGAAGCCATGGCGAGGGTGATGGATTGGTAGAGACCAATCATGATGGGGAATTGGATGATTAATGGCAGGCAGGAGCCAAGGGGGTTGATCCCCATCTCCTTATAGATCTTCATTTGTTCCTGGGCAAGTTTTTCTTTATCATCCTTAAATTTTTTCTGGATTTCCTGCCACTTTTTTGAGCCTTGGAGTTCCTGCATCTTCTTCTGACTTTTCAATTGTTGCGCTGTGAGAGGGTAAGTGACCAGACGGATCAAAATGGTAAATATAATGATCGCCAATCCAAAATTATGAAAAAAGAAGTTATAGATCCAGATCAAGACATTGACCATGGGTGAAAGGATAAATGTATTCCACATGAAGGATTATCTCCGTATTTCTTGTGTTATCACATTACTTGGCAGGAGTGTAGGTCCACTTCTGATTTCCGTCCAGGGTTAATGCGACAAGGAGGGCGTTGAAGCCTGTTGGCGCAACGAGGACTGTCTCCCCGACGACTACGGGAGAAGAATAAATTATGCCACCGATCACCTTGCTGCTGACGATGTCTCCAGCTGTACTTACAATAAATAAGGTATCAGCTTCGGTGGTGAAGTACATTTTATCTCCCGTTATTACGGGAGTATCAACAATAGAATTTTGGGGTTGGATTCGCCACAGAGCGGTGCCATCGGAAGCATTTAAGGCATAAAGATATCCAGACAGGTCCCCAAAATATAGGACATTATTCTCCAAAACCGGTCCAGACCAGACCCAATTCTGAGTGGTAAAGCGCCATCGAATTGTTCCATTTGTAGTGTCCAGAGCAATCATTTCTTTCCCAAAAGTCCCTACAAACAAGACTCCGTTGGTGCTGACCGCAGGTGTGCTCACCAGAGCACCCCCAAGATCCGCGCTTTTCCAAAGTTGCTTTCCGGTTGCAGCATCGAATGAATAAACCATATGGTCCATAGATGCAATATAAACGCATCCACAGTTTGGATCGGTGGCAGGCTTCGCCCAAAGGGGACCACCCGTCTGTTGGACCCAGATCTGCTTGCCAGTGAGGTCGACCGCATAGAGGTGTTCATCTGATGATGGCTGGTAAATCATCTTCTCTGTGACTAATGGACTACCGATCAATCGATTGGTTGAGCCCGCAAAGATCCAATTCTCAGAGCCGGTGGCTGGATTTAGGCTATATAGTTTGTGATCATAACTCGGAACAACCAGCTGTCCATCTGAAGTTAGAACAGGATTGGCGTAAAAAGCTATCTTGGAGTTAGCTTTAGCAGGATACCGCCATTTCTCACTACCGGTGTTCAAATCTACTGCATATATCTGAGCACCCGCTGCAAGGTAGACAGTATCCGTACTGGCTGTCAGTCCGTGCCAGCCTGTGGAAGAATAAAGTGTGCTGCTGCATGCACTCAGAAGAATGCTTAATAAAATTATAGTACTGACTACTAGGATGTTTTTTGATTTCATCGGTTATCTTTTCTAGGGTACAGGATCAAATCCGCCATGATTGAATGGATTACAACGTAGAATGCGCCAGGTTGCCATTAAACTGCCTTTAATTGCACCATATTTATAGATCGCCTGGTAGCCATAATGAGAACAAGATGGGTAAAAACGGCAAGTCCCTTCAGGAAGGGTGGGCGAGATTATCTTTTGATAAAGGCGAATCAATGCTAATAATGGTATACGTGGCAGGTTCCAAAAAGTTATTGGAAGATCGCGTAATTGAGGTTCCTTTTGGTATTCAAGTTCTTGCAAGGATTCGTTATTCATTACTATCGATAATTAGGTTGGCTTTAGAGAAAAGCCGTTGCAGACTATTTCGAATCTCGGGCAATTTGGCTTCCAGAATTGGTTTGCGAGAAATGAGAATGACATCCCAACCTGGTTTCAACTTTGATAGTAAAGGCCTTATGGCTTCCCGAATTAAACGTTTTGCTCTATTCCTTTGAACTGCATTACCCACTGACTGGCCTGCAGTAACTCCGATGTGTGTTCTTTCACCATTCGCCGGTGATACCACCAACACAACAAGCGGGTGAGCATAAGACTTTCCAAAACGCCTCACCCGCTTGAAATCAGTTGATTGAGTCAGTCGGAAATTGCGGTTCACCCACGCCAGTTGATCTTCTTTACGTGGTTATTCATATTGACTGTCAGGCGGTACCTACCTTTAAGACGGCGGGCTTTTAAAACCTTCCTCCCATCAGCAGTTGACATTCGCTGCCGGAAGCCATGCACGCGCACGCGACGACGAATTTTTGGTTGATAAGTTCGCTTTGGCATTCTGTGGTACCTACATCCTTTTAAATATATTATCGGGTTGATTAAACGAATTCCGATTATAACCGATGGATGAGGATTGGTCAAACATTATTTTCGTGATTATTGTTCGAGTTAGCCTTTATACCCACCTTTTCAAGCACACGCAACGAAACCATTCCTAATAACATCGGAATCCAGAAGGTGATGCCGCGATAGCTAAGCGTAATCACGGCTGCATCTTCCAGGGATATGTACATTGATGTCAACGCGAGAGTAAGAGCCCCTTCCACCACTCCGATCCCCGATGGGGTGGGGGAAATGATCACAAACAGGTAACTGATACTAAAACAAGCGATGATGGTTCCGATTGAGATGGGGATTTTAAAAGCCAAGAAAACAAGAGTCAGAATAATAATCAAAGCAGTCTTATTGGTCAATGCTAAGAATAATGGCATGAGTAAGCTCTTTGGATCGCTCCGCATTTTAATCAAACCATCAGCAGCATCATGCGCAAATTCATGTGCCCGCATCTCTGAAAGGTATTCCCGGTGAATGAACGGGTGTAATATCCGGTTGATAAAGTGGGCCATCTTTGCTAAAGTATTTCCCAAGGCTACTGCAGACTGCATACCAAGGTTTAATAAAAATGCAAAGAGGAGTGCCAGACCCACCAACGCAGCTGAGGCAATGATCACCACCAAAGTCAGGTCGTTTCGTCTGATCAGGATGACCAACCCGACCAGAAGGATACTGATTAGACCCAGATAATCGAACAATAGAAAAAGCACTCCCGCAACAGCAGCCCGGGCGGGAGAATAATTCCTCCGCCGCGCTTCGCTAATAAATATTGCCAGGCCTCCCACTCCTGCAGAAGGTGCAATCACATTGACGAAATTAGCGGCTGATACGATCAGCGACAAAGTTCCAAGCTGTTCTTCAATTCCCATGGCACGATAAATCGCACGAAAGGAGGCGCCACAGTTAATGAACCATAAGAACTCGATGATGAGAGCAAGACCTAAAAACCACCAGATCCCCCTTTGTAAAGTCTCTGCGATAGATTGTATTTCTGCTAGTTTTGCGACGACAAAAACGAAACCCAGAAATAATACGACGGCGATGATGAATTTCCGCATGGATGGGATTATACCAATCTTCACGGAAGAGATGCTGTTTTATCCCCGTAAAGATCAGTATTAAGTTGTTCTTAGCGTCTGCGTCCGCCGATCCCTCCAACGAGAGAGATAAAGTAAAGTAGTTGCATGACTGCAGTGACCAGACCTGCCACGTAGGTCAGTGCGGCTGCATTTAGTACATTATTCACACCGCGCCGCTCATCATTGCCGACGATCAATCCTGTGTTTGTCAACAACTCTTTAGCTCGTGCAGATGCATTTATTTCCACCGGTAAAGTTGCCATTGCGAAGATCGCTCCGCCTGAAAAGACCAGTACACCCAACCAAGCCAGTTGAGTTCTTTGAAGGATCAACCCTATGAAGATCAGGATCCATCCCAGGTAAGAACCAATATTGACTGCTGGGACCATAGCTGCTCTCAAACGTAATGGGAAATAACCATCGCGGTCTTGCATAGCGTGACCAAGCTCATGAGCTGCAATTGCAAGGGCGGCCACTGAGGGGCTGTTAAAAACGCCCTCTGAGAGGTGGAGGACTTTTTGGCGCGGGTCATAGTTATCAGTAAGTTTTCCACGGATACCATCGACATTGACATTCAAACCACCAGCAGAGATCAAGCGTTCAGCTGCCTGGGCACCTGTCAATCCGCTCCCTGCTCTCACCTGGCTCCATTTTTTATAAGCACCATTCACATAGCCCTGTGCAATCAGCATCAAAATAAATGCTGGTATCATGAACAACATATACGTAGGATCTAGAAATAACGGCATATCGTACCTCCTAAATCACAATCCATTTTATTTAACGAAAATACCCGGCTTTGGTTGCACTGGAATCATTAGGGTTGGGTAAGAATCTCTACTGCACGGTTCAATTGGGTATCGATACCTGCTTGAGCATCAGCATCTGAAATCTTGACTTCGACCTCCGGGGTTAAACCAGTGCCTGTCACATTGCGGTTATTAGGGGTTAACCAGCGGGCAATTGTCACTCTAACTGCACCTTCATTTTCGGATAATGCAATCCAATTCTGCACGGTACCTTTTCCGTATGTTGTGACACCAACCAATTGTGCACGATCTCGATCCTGCAATGCACCTGCAACCAATTCAGAAGCGGACGCTGACCATTCATTTACCAGCACGACCATCGGGATCTGTGTAGCAATTCCATCTCCAGCGACATTGAATGTTTCGCGAATACTGTTTCCATACTCCTCGTAAGCTACAACGCCATCGGACAGGAATTCTGATCCAACTTGTATTGCAGCATCCAGGTATCCGCCTGAGTTATAACGCAAGTCAAGGATCAGACCCTTGGGATTTTGAGCAAGAAGTTCCTTTAATGCAGCCTGCAACTCATCGCCAGTGGTATTGCTAAATGCATTCAGGCGGATATAAGCGATATTATTATCGAGCATCTTATATTCGGTGCTGGGGATGGTAATCTGGGCGCGAGTTACAATAAGGTCGAAGGGTTGCTCAACGCCTTCCCGTTTTATGGTGAGAACAACTTGAGTACCTGCTGGTCCTAACACTTTTTGACGAGCAAGCTCAGGGAGTGTACCAGTCATATCCTCACCATCAATCGCAATAATTTGATCACCTGCTTTTACTCCAGCTGTTTCAGCTGGTGAGCCTTTCATAGGTTCAGTGATTGTAAGGAATTCACCTTCTGTATTGACATAAGCGCCGATTCCCGAGTAACCTTCCAAGGGAATACTGGCCTGTTCATATTCGACAGGATCCATATAGCCTGAGTGAGGGTCACCAAGCGAATCCATCATGCCACGGATGGCACCCTGCATCATCTTCTCATCATCCACTGGCTGAACGAGATATTCATCATGGACAATCTGCCAAGCTTCCCAAAATGGCTTAAAGAGATCTTCAGTACTTGTGGATGAAGCAGTGGTAGTTGTCAGGGGTAAGTTTAAGGATAGATTTGTGCTTACCCGACCAGCAAGAAAGCCAATACCCAAGCAACCAACTAATAATACTGCTATCCCACAACCGATGAGGATCTTATTAATTCCACGATTTGATTCCATTTGATCTCCTAACTCACGCGATAGTATATTCCTTCATTGTCTAAAGATTATCATAATTGGGTTAGAAACAGTTAAACCAGGTGACTCAGGTAAAGGTTGAACGAATCCTGGTCACTTACCTGCTCGGTATAATTCAAAATTGCTTCAGTATCGAGTGGATACAAGGGGTGGCATGAGGTGGGGGCAGCCCCATGAGGTGAAAGAACGACTGCATGAACACATGGAGCCACCAGGTCAGCTTTTTCCAGTTCGGGAACCAATTCTTCAGCGGTGATGATGACCGTCTCTGATGCTAGGCACAGCTCTATATCGACACCTTTATTATCACCAATCAGAGCATTGCCATCGAAATCGGCAGTTAATGCATGGATCACCGCGACATCAGGATGGATGGCGGGAAAGGCGATTAATTCTTCTCCGCTGTATGGGTCAATAATCGTGCGAACATCAGGGCGGAGGGAAGGAAGACTCGTGCCCAACCAACCCAAACCTGGCATAAACCCAACAGATGCCATTTGTGCTCGTAACCCCATGGAAATACTGGTTTCCGTCTCTTCGATAATATCGATCTGACCAAGATTTGCCAAAGTAGTGAACATGGGTGCGAAACCGAAAATTTCCATACCAAAATAACATGAGCGGACATGGGAAACCAATCCCCCGCCTACCAGCAGGTCACTTTCATATCCGGCCGTGAAAGCCAGTAAGGTCAGGTCATTTGGTTTGTTGGTTCGTTGGTTATGTTTGATCAAAGCGCGCACAAAAGCTACCGGACGGCGGTATAGGGTCATTCCACCCAATGCCAACATGCTGCCAGATTGAATCAACTCGACTGCGTTTTCAATCGATATTAGTTTATTTGCCATATACTTCCGTATTAATCATCCTTTTCCCACAATCCCGGTATACAATCCATAAGCTCATGCAAGCTAGGAACTGCCTGATCAACTGATGGCTCGGTACCATCCTTACCAACAAGGATGGTATAAAAACCTATCTCGCGTGCTGGAGCCAGGTTGCGCAAAGAATCATCAAATATGACACAACGGGCTGGATCGTCATCGCCAGCTATTTTCAAAGCCCTCTCGTAGGCAATTTTATCTGGCTTACAGGCAAAGTCGATTGCTCGAATATCAATGATGCCATCGAAACAATCGGCCAACCCCAGGATCTTTATCACGCGATTGGCATGATTGTTATCTGAATTGGTGAAAATCCAGCGTCGCTGAGGCAAGCTGAGCAATAGAGTACGTAAGCCTGGATCTGGATGAATATATTTTTCAAGGGGAAGATCGTGAACAAATGCCAGGTACTCATCCCTATCGACTTCATAATGGGCTTGCAAACCACGGAGTGTAGTGCCATACGTTACGAGGTAACTTTGCCGCAAGCTTATAATATCGGCGAGGGGAAGATCGATCAATCTTTGCATGTATGCATTCATTCGCTCGCGGATTGCATCCCATAGCCCACTGCTAGCTGGATAGAGGGTGTCATCTAGATCAAAATACAAGCTTTTAAAATGCATGGGAGTTATTATACGAGATAATGAAGGAAATGGATAACCCTATGATATATAATATCCCCATGCCCATCCATTTATTATCCCCCGAAGTGGCTTCCCAAATCGCGGCAGGTGAAGTGATAGAACGACCTGCCTCAGTAGTCAAAGAGCTGTTGGAGAATGCACTGGATGCCGGGGCGAAGCAAATCACTATACACATAAGAGAGGCGGGTCAAAGGTTGGTGGAAGTCTCCGATAATGGGTGCGGGATTCCAGCTGATGAACTTCTCCTTTCAGTGGAACGCCATGCTACCAGTAAGTTAAACTCAGCGGATGATCTCTTCAGGATTGAAACTTTAGGTTTTCGGGGTGAAGCCCTGGCTTCCATCGGATCTGTATCACGTCTGACCATAACTTCAAGGAACGTCGGATCATCCACAGGTGGGCGCTTCTATGTGGAGGCAGGTCACGCAGGTAAGCTCCAATTCGTAGGTTCAACTGTGGGCACTGTGGTGGCAGTGGAAGACCTTTTTTATAATGTACCTGCGCGCCTAAAATTCTTAAAACATCCGACTACTGAACGCCGGCATATTGATGAGATGGTCACCCGTTATGCTTTAGCATATCCAAATGTGCATTTTCGTCTATATCAAGACGAGCGCCCAGCCTTGTTGACGAGTGGAAATGGTAACCGGCGTGAGATCCTTGCCACACTGTATGGGGTGGAGGTGGCGCGGCAGATGTTGGAAGTCTTAGCTGAGGAAGAAGAATTATCAGTTACAGGGTTTATCAGCCCGATTAGTCTGACCCGCTCAAACCGGCGAGAGATAACTTTCTTTGTAAATGGACGACCGGTACAAGATCCATCCTTAGGCACGGCATTGGTTCAGGCATATCACACTCTGCTCATGGTGGGTAGATATCCATTATCCATCCTCTTCCTGCAATTACCGTCAGAGACCGTGGATGTAAATGTCCACCCAACCAAGGCTGAGGTGCGTTTTAAAAATGCAGATTTGGTTTTCCGTGGTGTTCAACGAGCTGCACGGAGGGCATTGTTGGCACATACACCAGTTCCAACTATCACTGGTAATCTATATTGGCATGATACACAAGCTTCTCCAGGTTCTGGAAAACAGATGGATCCTGCCTGGAATATTTCTGCAGACTTGAAAGAACATCCAATTACCGCATCAGCTCCATATTCAGATGCATATGCACCCCCACGACCAAGACAAGCAGGATTAGCTGGGGTAGGAATACCTCTCTTGCGATTGGTCGGTCAGATCGCCTCAGCATACCTGGTAGCCGAAGGACCGGATGGGTTGTATCTGATTGATCAACATGCCGCGCATGAGCGGGTATTGTTCGAAAGCTTTATGGCAATGTGGGCAGAATCAAACCAGATTGGTGATGGTACCGAGACGAACAGTATCCCCGCACAGGTTTTACTTCAACCGGTGAGTGTCGACCTGCCTCCCAGCAGCGCACGATTAATTGAAGAGCAGCTACCAATCCTGAACCGACTTGGGTTTCAGGTGGAGTTATTTGGAAAAGGTAGTTTTCTAGTGCGTAGCATCCCAGCTCTACTAGTTGGTATGGATCCAACTGCAGCCCTGGCAGTGATCGTCGAGGATTTTGAGGAGGATGAAACTCCGTTACAAGCCGAAACTGAAGCCAGGATTATTGCCCGAGTGTGCAAGCGAGCTGCTGTAAAAGCGGGTCAGGCGCTCTCACCTGAGGAGCAAAAGGCACTATTGGAAGATCTAGAAGCTTGTCAGTCTCCTCGAACTTGCCCACATGGTCGTCCGACCATGATCCATTTATCTGTAGATTTGTTGGAACGGCAATTCGGTCGTAAGGGAGCACGATAATCAAAAAAATGCAATCCCTTTGGTTTGAGAATCAAAAGCTGGAATTTCGAGTTGATGTGCCCATCCCTATTCCCGTGGAGGATGGGGCTTTGATTCGCGTGCGATTGGCAGGGCTGTGTAGTACTGATCTTGAGCTGCTACACGGATATTATCCCTTTTCAGGCATCCCTGGGCATGAGTTCGTCGGGGAGGTTGTAAGCTCACCCAAGGACCCGTCCTGGGTCGGCAAGCGTGTGGTGGGAGAGATCAATATTGCCTGCGGTGGGTGCGAAACATGTAGATCGGGTTTACCCCGACATTGCGAACGGCGGAAGACGTTGGGAATCCATGAATGGAATGGAGTGTTTTCAGAATACCTGGTATTACCGCTGACCAATCTTCACACTGTCCCCGATCATATTCCTGACGATTTAGCTGTTTTTACCGAACCTCTAGCAGCTGCATATGAAATCCTGGAACAAACCCAGATTAATCCAGAAGATCGGGTATTGATCATCGGTGCAGGCAGATTAGGTCAGCTGGCAGCACAAGTTTTGCAAGGCACAGGCTGTAACCTGGAGGTAGTAGCACGGCACCCAAAACAGCGTGAGCTGCTGGATCACCGGAACGTCCATACGATAACCGAGCAAAACCTGGGGGATAAAAAGTATGATGTGGTTATCGAGGCGACTGGATCCTCGGAGGGATTTTTATGGGCAAGGAAATCCGTCCGTCCAAGAGGTAAGATCATCCTGAAGAGTACTTATAAAGGGAACGTGCAAGTTAATTTTTCAGGGATCGTCGTAGATGAGGTCAGTTTGATCGGCTCACGGTGTGGTCCGTTTGAACCTGCGCTTCGATTGTTGGCGGAGAATAGGGTCGATCCCAGACCCTTAATTGAAAGGGTATATCCACTTGAACAAGGCACGCACGCTTTTGAGTATGCAGGGCGGCCTGGGGTTTTAAAAGTGCTTATACAGCCGGCTGATTTTTACCTTCCCAAGTGACTGGTAAACAAACGGTAAACGTAGTACCTTGATCAACTACGCTGGTAACTTCAATCCTCCCCTTGTGCGCTGAGACAATTTGCTTGCAGATGGTTAAACCCAACCCAGTACCTGTAGATAAATATTCCTTATTGGGAATCCGGAAAAACCTGTTAAAAAGCATAGCGATATATTCTGGCGGTATACCCTGACCATCGTCTTGAATGCTGAAAGTCAACTCGTCAGGGGTGGATTGAGCTGTAATATTAATAGTTCCATTTGGCCGATCATATTTTATGGCGTTATTCAAAAGATTAAGTATGACTTGCTTCAACCTATCCCTATCCGCAGTCAGAATTAAGGGTTGAGTAGGACTTTGAAGGTTTATATTAATGCCCTTAGCAATTGCCTGGAATTGCATGACCTCCAGGCTCTCTTCTATCAAAGGGAATAAGTCAAACCTAATAGGGATGAATTTCGCTCTACCTGATTCGAGACGAGCGAAATCTAAGAACGAAGTCGTCATATTTGACAAGCGGTTGAACTCAGTGCTGATCATCTCGAAAATTCGCCCACGTTTATTTTCCTCCAAATCGGTACGCTGAAGTAAATGCACTGCCATATTCAATGATACCAATGGAGTGCGCAATTCGTGCACAAGCTCAGAAACCAAGTCTGACTGGAGAAATAGATGGGTGTTGTTTATGTAAACTGCAGCTTGATTAGCAAAGGATACCAATATTTCCTGATCGAGGTTCATAAAATCTCCATTGTATTTATTTAATACTTCCAGAACACCGATTGATTTGTCTTTAACCGCCAGGGGTATGCTAAGAATAGATCTAATTTCTAGATTGGTCGGGTTAGTTACATCCCCAAAGCTTTGATCAGATAAAAGGGGATGATTGATCATGACCGGCTTTTGATTAGCCAGCACCCAGCCTTCCAGGCTGGAATCGACTGGAATAATAAGGTCGCGGTGTTGTGAGGTATTTGGAAGAGTGGAGGCAATAATTTGCAGCGCATTATTGGGTGTATCCAACCAATACAACAGTCCTTGCTCAGCATCGCACAGTTCAGTTGCTGCCTTGACAATGTGCTCAAGCAGGTGTTCTGTGTTTAGAATAGATGCCAGCTCTTGCAACACATCGATTAGCTGCTTGTAGCGTTCCACAATTGTCAGTTGTTTTTTTTCAAGCATTCAAGACCTCATTCGATATCTGAGGTAATATTACTGCTACATCTGCTCTGATGACTGCATCTGCACGTACATCCATAAATGTGTCGGCATTATTAATAATAATCAACTGTGCTCCGTGATCCAATGCCTGGATGGGAAGCTTAGCTGATGGCATGACCTCTAACGAAGTTCCAATGACCAACATCAGCTCGCAATATTTGCATGCTTCTTCAGCTTTAAGCCAGGTTTTTATTGGCAATTGTTCTTCATAAAGAATAACATCTGGTTTAAGAATACTACCGCAGATCTGACAATGGGGTATTGTGCAATTCTCAATATAGCCTTCTATGATCGTGCTTGAGGAAAACTGCCGATAACAGTTTGTACAGGTCAAAGTATCCAACGTTCCATGGACTTCAACTACATTTTTAGCACCAGCGCGTGTGTGCAAGCCGTCGATATTCTGGGTGATGATTGTCGAGAGGTAACCAGCATCTTGAAGCTTTGCCAAAGCGATATGCGCAGGATTGGGTTGTGCCACGTGTATTTGGATGGCGAGTGGTTGGAACCATATGTAGAATTGCTCTGGGTTATGGCGGAATGCGGTGAGGGAGGCCACATTCATGGGTTGATAGCGAGTCCACAAACCAACATCTGGGCTGCGAAAATCTGGTATTCCCGAGGGCGTGGAAATACCAGCACCCGTTAATGCAACGGTGCAGTGAGATTTTTTTATTAAATCGGCAGCATGGATTATGGTAGGGAAGATCTCCGGAGATATTCTGGTCATTCTTTAGTCCGCACACGTTTGGTGATATTATCAGCCAGCTTTGCGAACTGTTGCGATGTCAAATTGTCGGGATGTTGCATCACTAGGGGAACATTCGCTTTTGAACACTGATAAGTCAGCTCGGGTGCGGCGGTAAAGACGATACTGATTGGATGCCGATATTCCATTTGGACTTGTGCTAATGAATATTGCATTTCCGTGCGTTGACGGTTGTATAGGATTGTGTTGATCCTGCCTTCACCAAAACCTTTCTTCGTCAATTCCTCCACCAAAGACAATGTTCGGACGATTGTATTTGGGATCGGCTCTAAAACAACAACGATCTCATCGCAGTGAGTCAAAATTCTATCTGTTATGGGAGTAATACCGGGACCCAAATCAATGACGATGTGGGAGGCCATATATGCCAGATATCTGGCAATTGCATCAAAATGATCGACATACGTTATGTATTTTGCATCAGCAGGATGGTAGGATGATAATAAAAGCCTGACCCCTGATTTGTGTTGGAATAACTCATTTTCGATGGACATCTGGGTGATATCTTCAGGTGGTGCCTCAAGTACACGAGACAAGCCCTCCGGATTCAGAAAGCCAAGATCCAATCCTATGGTTCCAAAACCCGGGCGAAACTCTGCAATAATGACATTTTTTTTACTGCGCGCTCTCAAGCTTATCCCTAAATTTGTGGCAAGTGTGGATACACCTAACCCACCTTTGACTGACATAACGCCTGTCACATAGCCACGGGTTCTGGTGGTAGGCTGAGGGAGAATTGGTATTGACGGTTTTTTCCCTCTAGCGAGCACGGCCTTCACATGCGCAAAAAGCTCACGTGGTTGGGTCGGTTTGGTGAGGTAATCATCTGCACCAGCTTCAAAGCCTTCCACTTTGTCATCTACCTGAGTTTTTGCCGTGAACATTATGATGGGAATAGTATTAGTATTTTGATCAGAGCGGAGTTTGCGGGCGACTTCATAACCATCCATCTCTGGCATCATGATATCCAGAAGGATTAAATCGGGTTTATCAGTTAGAGCCATTGAAATTGCTTGCATGCCGTTGCTTGCGGCGTTGATCCGATAACCCTGATGTTGTAACATCAACCCGACTAATCTCAATGTATCCAAATCATCATCGACGATCAGGATTTTTTCCGCCATGGACTTACTCCTTATAATTGAGCGATTTCTCACTCATAATACAATAAATTTACGAAAAGGGCAATCAAAAGCAGCGTTAATTCATTATACGCTATAATTCTTTCAATTATGCTTGACAAAATTGCTAGGGTGCTTCAATACGAAGGTAAATTAGAGGCTACGGATCTACTTATGGTAGGTGTTTCAGGAGGGCCAGATAGCTTATGTCTTTTGCATGCTTTACGAGATCTTAGATATAACATAATTGCAGCACATGTGAACCACGGATTACGTTCTGAGGCAGATGAAGAAACACAGTTGGTAAAACAATATACTGAGGAATTGGGGGTTGAGTTTATTTCCTGTAAGGTGGATGTATTGTCTTACGCAAACGAACATTCAATCTCCATCGAAGAAGCTGCTCGGACTATGAGGTACCGTTATCTCTTTGAACAAGCAGAGAAAATTGGAGCAAGTGCAGTTCTGGTTGGTCACAACGCAGATGACCAGGTTGAGACTATCCTAATGCACCTATTACGTGGCTCAGGGTTAGCTGGATTACGTGGAATGGAATATCGCTCAGTTCCCAACCCGTGGAGTGAATACATTCCCCTTATCAGGCCATTATTATCGACCTGGCGAGAAGACATATTGAAATACCTGGCTGAGAATGATCTCAACCCTATCTCAGATCAAAGCAACCTTGACACTACATTTTTCCGAAATCGTCTGAGGCATGAATTATTGCCGATCCTGGAAAAATATAATCCTCGCATCCGGGAGAACCTGCAACGGGCGGGACAAATCCTGCGAGATGATTATGCGGTTTTGCAGCATTTAACCAACGAAGCATGGGAAAGAAATCTGGTCAGGCAGGGTCCAGGTTATCTTTCATTTCAACTGACCGGTTTCCGCAAATTATCACCGTCGATTCAGCGCTATCTCTTACGAAAAGCTATTTCATATCATGTCTCAGGTTTGCACAATGTGGATTTCGAATGCATCGAACGAGGAATTGGATTCTTGTGCGATGATAAACCGTATAATCAAGCTGATCTACTTGCAGGTTTGCGGATTATCAAAGATGGTGGATTGTTTTGGTTGGCTACCAAGCAGGCTGACCTACCGGGATCCGATTATCCAGCAGTCAGTGCTGGTAAAGAGTTAATATTACAAATCTCATTCACGCTTTTTGTAAATAACAGCTGGAAACTACAATCAGTAGTAGTACAAGATCCAGAATTAGCCATCCAACAAAGTTTCGCTAATTTGGATCCATTTCAAGCTTGGTTGGATGTAGGTGGGTTAGAACTGCCAATGGTAGTTCGATGCCGTAAAACCGGGGAACGCATCCAACCTCTGGGGATGAATGGGCACTCTATGAAGGTCTCTGATCTGATGATCAATCTCAAGCTCCCAAAAAGAGCGCGCTCAACCTGGCCTTTAGTCTGCTCGGGAGTTGATATTTTATGGATTCCTGGATACCGCCTGAGCCACTTGGTACGGATCAAACCAAATAGCCGCTCAATCGTTCACCTTACCCTAAGTAAGGACTTAGGCACCTAATTTCTGAAGCTTTAGTTTTACTTCCCGCCACTGAATCTTGGATAACCCCATTTTTTGCCGAACCTTGTTTGGTTCCATGCCAGATTGCAGGTCATTTAATGCACATGTCCAACGACACATTTCAAACGATAAATGTTTCAATAAACCTGCTTCTTCACCAAGGTCTTCAAGGAGATATTCCAGTCGACGTTGTGACCATGGAAATACACGATCACCAGGATGATATTGTTCTTTATATTCTTCGTATGCCAGGATCCAATCTTCTGATATGGCAATCTTTCGTTCCTTATAACGGTGCTGCGGGCTGGCATAACGCACGAATAGGTGAGGCCCTCCAGGTATATCGAGATCAATATGGTTAGGACTAAGATTAAGACACTCGCTTTTTTTGATCCCAGTTTCCAGAAGCAAATCCAACAGGGTGTAATAGCGAGCATCGGGCTGTAGCGCATGGCGGTGTTTGATGGCAACTTCCAGTACAGATTGGACTTCTTCCTGGTTGAGAACTTGAGGCAGCGGACTGATCACAGATTGTTGTAGGACTTTTTCACCTGGGTCGACCAGGATCACTCCATATTGGATTAACCAACGGAAGAATGCTTTTATGGAAGTAATGCGTCTTGCCAGAGTTTTGGGACTGCATGGAACTCCACGCTGTTTCTGCATCCAATCAAGGAAGTTATTTAATTCGTTGGTGGTGATTGCACCCAAGGGACGATCAGGGGGTAAAAAACTTGCTAGTAAGAGCATATCTGCTGTAAAGGCCTTAACCGTGTGGGGAGATTTTCCCTGATCGTTAAGATATATTCGCCAGGAATTTATTGCAGGCACAAGGGAGGTGCGGGCGGTGATGTGAGAAGGGATTTTGTTATCAGGTGACATGTATGCCTCAGATATGATTGCGTATAGGATTTTCGTATAGTCAATGATTATTAGTGTAGCTTATACTTATTGATTTGTCAATCATTTTATGGAAACTCTGCGCTTAGAAATTTGATAAATAAAAGAGCACAGGTATTTTCACCTGTGCCCTTTGGATTATCAGAATAAGTTTCATCCTGCTAGACCTAATTCTGTAGCAATTGTACGCATAGCAAGAATGACGTTACTGACATGTTCCCACAGATCAATGCCAAATTCCTGGGTTGCTTTAGCAATTTCTTCACGATTGGCTCCGGCAGCAAAGGCACGATCCTTCCACTTTTTCTTAACCGAGGATGCCTCCAGGTCTGATAATGAACGAGAAGGTCGTACTAGAGCAACCGCCGTGATCAAACCTGTAATTTCATCACATGCATAAAGTGCTTTTTCCATACGTGTTGACCTAGGAATTCCGGTATGGTCAGCATGACTCAAAATTGCCTGGACGATTTCTTCGGGTACACCTCGCTGACGCAGAATGGGAGCACCCGCAAGGGGATGTTGCTCTAAAGTAGGGTGAATTTCCCAATCGAAGTCGTGCAGGATACCAGTGATACCCCATTTGTCTTGATCCTCACCAAATTTCACAGCATAAAAACGCATCGCTGCTTCCACTGCCAGCATATGGCGAATAAGATTTTCATTTTTTACATAATCGTGAACTATTTTTAATGCCTCAGAACGATCCATACAAGCTCCTTATATAAAAATCTTCGTTAATGTGACACCCTGCTCATCATATCATTCGTTTAGTGCAGGGAAGATTAGCTCAGGCTGACCTAGAATTGGCACAGGACGTAGGATGTGAACATCCAACAGCGCCGTCAAGGTGGCAGGGAGCTCACGCAAATTCCAATATGCTAATGAAACTAAGCGATACGCTTGGTGGTCTGAAGCTACACCGACAGCCTGTATGCCCAATGCATTACACGTGTATAATGCCCGCGATAGGTGAAAGCTTTGGGTAACTAATATCGCTTCTTGAACGCCAAAGATAGCACGCGCACGGTAACAGGTATCATATGTGCGCCTACCCGCGTAATCCAAAACTATCGCTGTTTCAGGAACGCCCAAGCTGAGGGCATATTCCCGCATGGCGCCAGGCTCATTATAATCAAGATAGCTATTATCCCCACTCATTAATATTTTCTGAACTTTACCGGAAAAGAATAGCTCTGAAGCTGTGGCGATTCGATCTCTTAGGACTGTGGTGGGAGTGCCATCCCGCCAGAGACCAGCTCCAAAAACGATTGCCACTGGTCTGGAAGGTACCGACTCGGAGGAGTAAATCCGATGGATTGCATATAAGCTGGTGATCAAACGCGGCAGTAAGAATATCGCCAATCCGGATAATATGGCTATTTTTATAAATCTAAAGATTACTTTAATAGCATTATTCAGCACGCGGCTATTCTACCATGAACATATTTTAGGTAATTCGGTGGATTACCCGCTGGTGATCGTAAACAATCTCCTCTTCCATATCGACCACCTAAGGGTTACAATCCTTGAACCATGAAAAACGTTGAAGAAGCCTATAAGGAGGCATTAGAATACCTATATAGCTTCGTAGATTTCAGCATGCAAAAGGCAGTTACTTACTCACCTGCCCGATTCAAGCTGGAACGAATGCAAGCATTGGTCGAATCTCTAGGGAATCCACAACAGGCGTATCCCATCATTCACGTCGCCGGTACCAAGGGCAAGGGCTCGGTTTGTATCCTATGTGCAAGTGCACTGCATGCGGCAGGATATAAAGTTGGGTTATATACATCTCCTCATTTGGACGATTATGCCGAACGGATCCAGATTGATGGGGAGTTCATCCCGCACGGTGAACTAGCGAGATTGGTCGAAGAAATTAAACCCTATGTGGCTGCTATACCAGAGCTGACCACCTTTGAGATCACTACTGCTCTGGCGTTTATGTATTTTGCAAAGCAGAAAGTGACCGCTGCAGTTATCGAAGTGGGATTGGGTGGGCGTCTGGATGCCACGAATGTCGTAGAACCAAAAGTGAGTGTGATCACGTCGATATCCTACGACCATACTTTATTATTGGGAGACACGCTCACCCAAATCGCTGGGGAGAAAGCGGGCATTATCAAGCCTGGGGTGCCTGTGGTTGCGGCCCCCCAGGAAGAAGAATCTCGCCTGGTCATTGAGAACGTCACCCATGAACGCTCTTCACCCTTGTTGCAGGTGGGGCGGGATATTTTCTACGAGGAAATATCTCATTCATTGGATAGTCAAACATTCCGGGTATGGTCAACTTCCGATAATCATAATACCCCGTCAATATTATCCATCCCGTTGTTGGGGACCCATCAGATGGTTAACGCTGCGACGGCATATGCAGCATTGGAAATCTTTACCCAACAAGGTATAAAGACTAACCATGATGCGATAAAAAGGGGATTTGCTAAAGCATTTTGGCCCGGACGCTTCGAAATCATCCAACAACTACCCCCGGTGGTCCTCGATTGCGCTCATAATCGTGATTCAGCCCTAAAATTACGACTCACTCTGAATGAATACTATCCTTGTAATCCAGTCATATTAGTCTTTGGTGCCTCTGAAGATAAGGATATTCAGGGGATGTTCCTTGAACTGATGCCACAGGTAAAAGAACTGATTGCGGTAAAATCATTTCACCCACGCGCCATTGATCCAGATAAATTAGTGGAGATGGCAGAGGCTTTTGAGCATCCAGTTCATTGCGTTGAGCATATCCCTGAAGCAATGGAAAAAGCCTTGCAGCTGGTGGGTAAGGATGGAATGGTACTGGTTACGGGCAGTATATTTGTTGTGGCAGAAGCCCGCAAATATTGGGAAAAGAAAGCAAATATCAGGAGATATTAATGAAAGATAGTGATTGGTATTATCACGATGACGATGATGATTTTGGAGAAGCAGTACATCGTCGTACGGAAGAACTATATAAAGTACCGGACGCAGTCTCTGACCCGGATGGGCTGATTGAATGTCCGGTTTTGCCATTACGTGATCTGGTGATTTATCCGCACATGGTTGCACCAGTTTTTGTTGGACGTGAAGCTTCCCTGCTCGCGATTGAGGAAGCCCAAATGGATAACCACACGATGATCGCCCTGACTCAACGCGATTCAACCATTGATAACCCCAAAGTGGGCGATTTCTTGACCATTGGTGTGGAAGTGGCAGTGGGTCGATTAGTAAGCATGCCGGATGGTTCAAGCTCCGCCCTGGCACAAGGGCGCCGTAGAGTCGAAGTGGTGGAATTTGTCCAGCATGAGCCTTTTATGGTCGCACGGGCACGACCATTGTATGAGACAACCCGTCTGGATCGCGAGATAGATGCTACCATGCGGACTGCATTGGAGCTGTTTCAAAAGTGTGTGCAACTAAATCGCAGCTTACCAGATGAAGCATATTTATATGCATTGAATATCGACGAGCCTGGTTGGCTGGCAGATATGATCGTAACCACCATATCACCCGCAATGGATGAGCGCCAGAAACTTTTACAGATGCTTAATCCTTCTGAACGGCTGAAACATGTGGTTGCATTATTGGCTCAGGAAGCCGATGTGCTTGAGTTGGAAGATCAAATCCATACACGAGCTCAAAGTGAGGTTGACCGTACCCAGCGGGAGTTTTATTTGCGGGAGCAGATGCGGGTAATCCAAACCGAGCTGGGAGAATCTGATCCATGGGTGCGGGAGATTTCGGATTTACGCAAGCGAGTTGAAGGAATCAGTTTACCCGAAGAAGTCATGCTGCGTGCTTTGAAAGAGATTGATCGATTAAATCAGATGCCACCCATGTCTCCAGAGGTTGGCATTATCAGGACTTATATAGATTGGTTTTTGGACCTGCCATGGACAACCACCACCGAGGATAATCTAGATGTACCTCATGCGGCTGAGATCCTTGAGCAATATCACTATGGATTGCCGCGAGCCAAAGACCGTATCCTCGAATACATCGCGGTCAGAAGTTTAAAACCCAAACGCTCAAAGCAGCCCATCTTATGTTTTGTGGGACCGCCTGGGACAGGAAAGACCTCACTCGGACGTTCAATTGCGGAAGCCTTAGGACGTAAATTTGTACGCTTATCCCTGGGTGGAGTGAGGGATGAGGCTGAAATTCGCGGGCATAGGCGCACGTACATCGGTGCCTTACCCGGGAGAATATTACAGACTATGCGACGGGCGGGTACGATCAATCCACTATTTATGCTGGATGAGGTGGATAAACTGGGGCAGGATTTTCGTGGAGATCCTTCCTCCGCGCTTTTGGAAGTATTGGATCCGGAGCAAAATCATGCATTTTCGGATCATTATCTCGAGCTGGCATACGATCTTTCCAAAGTAATGTTCATCACCACAGCCAACTACGTTGGACCGATTCCATCAGCACTCCTTGACCGGATGGAAGTGATTGAATTTCCCGGCTATATAGAAGAAGAAAAGTTAGAAATTGCCCATCGATTTTTACTTCCTCGGCAGTTAGAAGAAGCTGGTTTGGATGAAGATAAAGTAATTTTCCAGGATCAAGCGCTGAAACGTATCGTCCGGGAATATACCTATGAAGCTGGAGTTCGTAATTTCGAGCGTGAGATTGGTATGATTTGCAGAAAAATTGCCCGGATCAAAGCCGAGGGGAAATCGTATTCACGGCGGGTTACTCCAGCTGCGATGGAAAAGTTCCTCGGACCACCCCAATTCTTCAATTTGGAAGCTGAGCGCCATGATGAAGTGGGCGTTGCCACCGCGATCGCATGGACAGAAAATGGTGGTGAAATCATGCCTGTGGAAGTTCTTCTGATGGATGGGAAGGGCAATATGCAGATCACTGGGCAGATTGGCAATGTGATGCAAGAATCAGCTCAGGCAGCCCTTTCTTACCTAAAGTCGCGCTCCAAACAGTTTGATATCGACACTGAGGTGTATGAGAATTTGGATATTCACATCCATATTCCTGAAGGTGCCATTCCGAAAGATGGACCGAGTGCTGGAATTACGATATGTACAGCATTGGTATCGGCATACACAGGGCGTGAGGTACGGAAGGATGTGGGCATGACTGGTGAGATCACCTTACGGGGGCATGTTTTACCAGTGGGTGGCATTCGGGAGAAAGTCCTTTCTGCGCACCGATCTGGGCTCAAGACCGTGATCCTGCCGAAACGGAATGCGAAGGATTTAGTCGATGTACCAAAGCGGGCAAGGAGCGAATTACAGCTGGTTTTGGTAGATCACATCGATCAGGTTCTGGAAGTGGCGCTCAAGCCACCTAAACCCAACAGTGCACACCACCAACGCGTTTCAAGGAAATCGAAGACTAAAGCAGAAGAGGTTGTGGTGGAGGTCATTTCCGAATCCAGCTCCACATAAATCCAATCAGCCTTAAGACACGCGTAATGAGAAATTAATATACAATTACCTGGACAGATCGATAAATATGTTCGACCTGTATCAGGGATTGTTTGAGATTCTGGCATAAGATAGATTTACGTGGTTGGATATGGTGGATAATTCATCTGAAATCCAAACTTTACTCTCTGGTGGGATGGGACCATCCCTGCACTGGTTCCCAGAAGATGTTCCATTGTCTTCCTTAGCTGCGGCATTGGTTGGGATGGCTAATTCAGATGGTGGGACAGTAATTTTGGGGGTTTCTCCCCGAGTGGGTGAGTTATTGGGGGTAAATGATCCGGAAGCTGCCTGTGACCGTGTCTTTCAGGCGGCAATTCTTACGGATCCAACCCTGGTGCTGCCTATTCCGCATCAGATTACAGCTCAAAAAACAGGAATGCTGCGACCAGTGAATCTCGTTGTTATTAATGTCCCTGCTGGTCTGCCACACGTATATAGTCTGGATGGCAGATACTTAGGAAGAGAGGGAACGCAAACCAATCCATTACCGGCTCGCCAGCTGTATAAGCTGTTCCATCAGCGAGGTTCAGTCCAATTTGAATCTCGGGTAATACCCGAGGCAAGCCTATCAGACCTAGATGAAGATAAAGTAATGGCTTATGCCTATAATGCAGGGAATGTACCCCCAGACGATTTGGAAAAGTCTTATGAATTTCTGGTCAGGCGTGGCTGTCTTAAGCGTGTTGGTAATGAATTTCAACTGACTTATACCGCGTTATTACTATTCGGGCGTTTTCCCCAACAATGGTTGCCCAATGCAACTATCCTGGCAGGGCGGTTTCCTGGAGTAGCTCTTTCAGGCCAGTATAGTAAACGGGATATCACCGGTAATCTACCCGACCAGCTTAAACAGGCAGATGAATTTATCCGTTCTAATTTAAAGACAGTTGTGAGACTGGTTGGTTTGCAGCACCAGGAAAGGCTAGAATATCCTTTTGAGGCTGTTAGGGAGCTGCTGGTGAATGCTATCGCTCACCGTGATTACAACCTGCAGGGCGATAATATCCACTTGAATATCTTTGCCAACCGCTTGGAGATATCCTCTCCGGGTACCTTACCAGGTCCGGTGACACTGAAAAACTTGCTTGAAGCACGTTTTGCACGTAATGCGGTGATTTCACAGGTATTATCGGATCTTGGGTTTGTGGAGCGCCTTGGGTATGGTTTGAACCGAGTGGTTGAAGTGACGCGCTTTGCAGGGTTGCTACCACCTCAATTTGAAGAAACAGCAGGTACGTTTCGCGTGACATTATTTGCCAACCAGCAAGGCGATAATTCTGATGGAGGGTTGCCAGATCTATCCAGATATGCAGTCCTGGATCTGAATCCTCGACAACAGATGGCTTTAACTCAGCTATCCCAAAACAAACGTATCAGCAGCCATGAATACCAATCATTGTGCCCCGAAGTGCATGCAGAGACCCTGCGACGTGACCTGGCTGATCTGGTTGCGCGAGGGATTGTCATCAAAGTGGGGGATAAAAAGGCGACTTATTATATTTTGAAAAGAATATAAACTCGAGAACTATTCGAGACCATGGAGAGGGTAATTTATCCCCAGTAGTATAGATTACGGGCACTCGTTTGTCAGATGTTCAGCATAGGTTTCAGCGAATAAATGTCGACCTGAGCCATCACAAGCGGCACGAAAGTAATAGTAGGGCGTCTCGGCAGGGAAAGCTACTGCCCTTAGCGCCGCCAATCCTGGATTTGAAATTGGTCCAGGCGGAAGGCCATGGTAGACGTATGTATTGTAGGGGGAATTTATCTGTAAATCTTGTAGAGAAAGTGGGTTCGTCCACCAAGTTCCCTGACTTTGGTTATAGCCTAACGCATATTGGACTGTCGGGTCAGAAGCTAACACCGCTCCGGAATTCAACCGATTGTAAAATACTGAAGCTATGAGTGGCATCTCCTCATCCAGAATCGCTTCACGTTGGACAATGGAGGCAAGGGTGACTGCCTGGCAAAGATCAAAACCTTGAGTAGTGAAACCATTGCGCACCTCAGAACTGACCTGGCCTTCGAAATTTATTAATATTTGCGGAAGTAAATCTTGGATAGAAGTTTCCCGCGGCACAGTGTAGCTGCCTGGAAACAGGAAGCCCTCAAGTGTATCACCTGACAGGCAGGTGGCGAAACTATATCCTTCAGGGTGAATTGATACTTCTTGGAGAAATTCTTCTGGGGTAATATTAAAACCAGAGGTTGATAATGAGTTGGCGATTTCCTCAAGCCGCCAGCCTGGCAAGATGGTCAGGGTGATATCGGCTGAGATTGAGGATTGGATTGCCTGAGCAATTTCGATGGCAGACATTGCTGGGCTGAGCTTATACTCCCCAGCTTTCAGGCTGGTATCCAAACCAGAGTATTGAAGGTAACTGCGAAAAACACCTGGATTGGAGATTAATCCAGCTTCCCATAATTGCCCAATGATGGATGGTACAGACTCTCCTGTATTAATCGTCAGGCTTATCTCGGATCCATCAGGATTCATGGGCTGAGTTAGATCGCTGGATTGAAGCAAGATCAAAGCTGAAAGATACAAGCGGCGAGTATCGCTGAGTTGGTCTGATGGTGCACCAAATATTTGCTCAGCTTGCGAGGCAATAAGGCTAGGAATCACAATAAGTGAGGTTATAAGTAAGCCGACAAGGATAACAAATACAATGAGGCAAGCGCTAGTTCTGGTGCGTTGAGGAGGGTTCAACATCTTATTTATTTTCCCGTGAATCCAGATAAGATTGCAGAATAACGGTGGCTGCAAACTCGTCCAGGTGACCGCGTCGTTTTCGGCGTGTGGTGCCCATCTCAAGGCGCGCCTGCCTGGCAACATGGGTACTGAAGCTTTCATCCCACATTGTCAGGGGGAGATCGCATTGCTGACGGATTGCCTCAGCCAGACGATCAGCCCGCCGACTTTGTGGTGTGGGCATTCCTTCATCATCAAAAGATTTACCCACAACAATTATGCTCGCCTGGTGTTGGTTGGCAAGATCTGCGATCGACGCTGCATCCAGTAGACGTGAGATATGCTGTATCACGGTAAGTGGGGTGGCAATCGTTCCCGTCGGATCGCTTATGGCGATGCCGATTCGCTTCTCCCCAGGGTCGACGGCTAATATTCTCATCGAATTTCTGGTTGAACAACTTCAATGCGCATAGCCAGAAATGGCAATCTGGGCCACCAGGAAGGAGCCGTCACAATTTGTGCTTGTTCCGCGATAGGCAGGGAAACAGAAAGACGTTCCGATGCTTGAGAAACATTTACACCTTTAACAATATCGATCACTCGTTGTGCTGGGATATCGGTTTGGAGCTTGCGCGTTGCGTTGATTGTCCAATGTGCTTTACCATCTCCCCCAAGCGTCGGGGAATTAATTCGAATAATTTCCAAGGTGCTCGGTATAGGCAAATAGCCATTGGGGGTATTGGAATCCATGATAGGCGTTACCAGACGGTGCAATACTTCGCCTGAAACCACTTGAGATTGAACTGTGAGACGCAACGAAAGCTCGAGTTGATTGCTTGGCTCCCCAATAGCTGGGGTAGAGATTTCTGATAAAGTCTCAGTGATTGTCAGGGTGGGTAATATCAAGGTATCTTCATCAGGTAGTGTGGACTGCAAATCCATCAGCGCGGTCTGCTTTAATTTATTGCGAAGACGTTCATCTAATAGTTGGAGGTCCTGTGCAGATGGCGATGGGATCTTGACATCCGTACCTCCCTGTGTGGCGAGTGGGTTCGTAACGGTCAAGTCCAGTCCAAGATCACCCTCAATTTTCACCAATTGCTCCGGTGGGAGGTTCCCAGACGACCCTGGTGTTAATGCGCGGGCATCCAAGAGAACTGATTGATTTGGATTAACCATCACATCCTTCGTTGATGATGTTATAAAACGCACAATATTGCTACCAGGTGTAGAAACAATGGTACCTGCAGGAATTTTGATTTTTTGAGTAGATGTATTAGTAAAACTAAGGCTACCTGTAGCATGTTCATCCGGGATGACCGTATAACCCGTTGAGGTTATTGTGTCCCTTCCTTCAACAATCACATCCTGAATGTAGGTTGGCAGACTTCCAGTAGAAAAAATAATCGAAGTTGTAGATGGGTCTGCTATGATATCAAATCTCATGGACTGTATTTGATCCTGTGGCGAAAGCACAATCTTTGCACTTGGCAGTATAAAAATCCCTAATGCCAACAGTGCCAACACACTTAATCCAAAACTAAAAAACCTGGTAATGGGATGTTCCAACCATGTAGGAGTGGGTAGTTGGATGATTTTCTGGATTCTTACAAGGGTAGATGGTTGGGAATTGCGCTGAGGGTTGATCTTTCTTCGTTGGATATCTCTCCAATGCGTATCCTGGGCAAGACGTGTGCTCCCAAATACCGGGATACCAATCTGGTCGGCAAAAAAGCTTACCTCAGAGTCATGAGTGACTAATGCCAGCTGAGCCCCCAATGTAACAGCGTAACGTTTTACCAGGATAAGGTCAAGTTGCCTGTTGAGCACATGTCCATGTTCTGGCCATATCAACAATATACGCCCAGTTTGACTCCAGCTCATGTTATCTCGGACTGAGAGGGTATCATCGTTTTGATTGAGTTGGATAACTTGGGTTTTCACAACAACCTGTAACTCGCTAGATATAGCCTGCTAATATAATTTCAATCCAGCGTCCAATTCGCAGATTGATCGATCTCCGAAAATGGGGGGATTTTCAAAATTACAAACGACCTAGGTGGCATAAGGTATAAGTTATCCTGGTGAGTGTTCCTTCACCCAGGCCTCCACACTGTCCAATGCGATATCCAGCTTGGTGCTATCCTTTCCTCCGGCTTGAGCGAGGGTGGGCTTTCCACCGCCCCTGCCTCCCATTGGTGATGCCACGAAATTGACCAGCTCGGTAGCATTCAGGCCTTGGGCGATTAAATCCTCAGTAATCGCAGCTACGACGGTTGGCCGACCATCTTTGACACTCCCCAACACGACCACACCTCTAGTGGGGTACCGCTGGCGGAACCGATCGATCATCATGCGCAGCGTCTCAGCATCAGCCTCGTTTAGCTTTGAGGCTAACACATGGATGCCCTTGACTACTTTAATCTCCTGCAGCTTTTGGCTGAATTCGGTTGAAACCTGATCTTGCTGGAGTGTAGAAACTTGTTTCCGAAATGAGCTAAGCTCATCCAACAAGGTTGTAACTTTCTCTGGTAAAAATTCGGGTGCGCTACCAATCAAGATCGAGGTTCTTTGGAGTAGTTCGAAGCGATTCTTGATAAGCTCATATGCCTTTCTTCCAGTCACTGCCTCGATGCGACGAATCCCCGCGGCGACACTACCTTCGCTAGTGATTATGCAGATACCGATATCCCCGGTCTCACTTACGTGTGTGCCACCACACAATTCATAAGAAAAGGGTTTCTCTCCACCGATGGTGATTGTTCGAACAGTCGCCCCATATTTCTCACCAAATAATGCTGTTGCTCCTTCAGCGATGGCTTGTTGATAAGGCTTATTCATGATCTTGAGGGGGTAATCCCCCAGGATATCCCGGTTTATACCAGCTTCAATTTCGATAAGTTGCTCAGGGGTGACCGCTTTCGGGTGGTTAAAGTCAAACCGTAATCGGTCTGGTGAGACTAATGAGCCAGCCTGCAGAGCATGCTCACCGAGCACACGATGTAACTCAGCATGCAGAAGGTGAGTGGCAGTATGGTTGCGCATGATATCCCTGCGCCGTTGCGCATCGACCGATGCAATCGCTTTATCACCTACTTTGGGTTCACCTTTGGTAACTTTCCCCATATGGAGAATCAAACCCGCTGCTGGTTTACGCATATCATGAATTTCAATTACCCATGAGCTATCTATCGCCCGGATTATCCCTGTATCGGAAACCTGTCCACCCGATTCAACGTAAAAACATGTTTCAGGAAGAACAACTTCAATTTCTACACCGGGTTCAGCTGTTTGGATGGGAACATCTTTTTGGATTAGAGATAAAATTCGCCCAGATACTTCCAGCTTGTTGTATGGATCATAGGCAACACCATTCTCTGTCAGCATTCCCTGTCTTTGGAGTGTTTCAACAATCTGGCGGTTGACTTCTACTTCCTCACCACCTTGGTTCCCCTTTGGTTTGTCTGGAACAGAATGATCTTTGTGCTCAATCATCGCTGATTTGAATCCAGCTTCGTCAACATCCAGGCCACTTTCCTTAGCGATATCGCGGGTGATTTCAAATGGCATACCATAGGTGGTGTATAGATCAGCAGCTTGTTCACCTGATAGGATTTTCTGGCCAGATTTTTTTAGCTCATCAAGCAAGGATTCGAGCAGGGTAGTTGCCCGGTCCAAGGTGCGTTGGAATTGCTCCTCCTCGCGTGTAATCGATAGAAGGATGGATTTCCGGTTGCGCTTCAGTTCTGGGTAAAAATCTTCATAGATCTGAATGACTTTATCAGCAACCTTGGCAAGGAACGGCTCATTCAAGCCGATCTTGCCCCCAAACCGGTAAGCCCGGCGGATAATCATGCGCGTGACGTAATTCCGCCCGAGGTTACCCGGCACCACTCCGTCAGCGATCAGGAATGTAGCTGCTCTGGCATGGTCGACGATCACCCGGTAAGGGGTGAAATTTGCTTCGCGCTCCTCATTCGTATGCCCGGTCAGGCTTTGCGTGGTTAATAACAACGGCCAGAGCATATCCGTCCGGTAGTTGGAATCAACGTCCTGCAGTACCGAGACGATACGCTCAAGACTCATGCCTGTATCCACATGCTTGGCCGGTAGTGGTTCAAGTTCTGTGGGGCTTAGGCGGTTATACTGGATGAACACCAGGTTCCACAGTTCGAGGAAACGCAAGCAGTCGCCATTTACTATGCAGACATGCCCAGGTATGTTTTGCTTATCGCAATAATTAATCCCACGGTCCAGATGGATTTCACTACACGGCCCACACGGGCCAGTCTCAGCCATCTCCCAGAAATTATCCTTGCGCCCGAAATAAAGCACATGCTCTGGTATAAATCCTGGCATCTGCTTCCAGGCTTCTGCGGCTTCAGCGTCTTCCGGGATATCCCCTTGATCATCACGGAACACGGTTGACCACAGATTTTCCTTGGGTAGTTCCCACACATCAGTCAACAACTGCCATGCCCAGGTGATAGCTTCTTTCTTATAATAATCGCCGAAAGACCAGTTTCCAAGCATCTCGAAGAAGGTATGGTGGATATTATCCCGCCCAACATCCTCAAGATCATTATGTTTTCCAGCAACACGCATACATTTTTGAGAATCAGTAGCGCGTTTATAGGGTCTTTTATCGATTCCTAAAAACACATCCTTGAATTGCACCATGCCTGCATTGGTGAATAACAAGGTTTGGTCACCTCCTGGGACGAGGGAGGCAGAAGGAACAAAGGTGTGACTATGCTCCACAAAGAAATCGATAAATGCCTGGCGAATCTGTGCGCCAGTGGGTTTGTTGGATTTCATTCAATTACCAATATCATTTGAGTTCAGACGTGCAATTCGGGCAACGTGTTGCTGGGATGGGAATTTGTGTATAGCAATATGGACATTCTTTGGTTGTCGGCGCGGTCGGAGCAGGAGCTTTCTTCATGCGATTAATCTGGCGTACAATCAGGAAAATGATAAACGCGACAATTAAGAAGTCAATAATGGTGTTGATGAACACTCCATAATTGAGGGTAGCAGCTCCAGCAGCTTGAGCATCTGCGAGAGAAGCATATTTTGTTCGATTCAACGAGATGAATAAGTCGGTGAAATTTACTTTGCCTAAAAGCTGACCTATCAAGGGCATGATAACGTCATTCACCAATGAAGTAATGATTTTACCAAACGCACCCCCGAGGATCACAGCAATAGCAAGATCAATCATATTTCCCTTGATTGCAAATTCTTTAAATTCCTTTAACATTGTACATTCCTCCTATTCAATGGATTTTATGTGCCAATTATACGCAAGAATGCGAATTAATGATTACCCAAAAGAAATTAATTGACGGGAAATGAATTCGTTTAAGGCACCCTCTATACCATCCATAATAAATCAACTAATAAGATTTGTCCTAAATTCTTCTGTGAGATATAATCTCTCCGTTATTTACCCTTTGAATGATTAGAGAATCCCGAATGAAATCCACCCTACCTGCTGGAAGTAGAAAAAGTTACCTCTACTTTGCCGTGTTTTGCTCTGGGATGACCAGTCTAGCTATCGAGTTTGGTGCTTCACGGTTATTGGGTAACACTTTCGGCACCAGCAATCTAGTGTGGGCGAGTATTATTGGCTTGATCCTGATTTATCTTACAGTGGGGTATTTCATCGGTGGTCGATGGGCGGATCGCTCACCGAAACTTCAAACCATGTATTCTGTGCTGGCCTGGGGAGGGTTCACAGCGGGCTTGGTCCCTTTTGTGGCCGGTCCCGTATTACGCATGGCAGCCAATGCGTTCGATCAGCTACAGGTAGGCATTTTATTTGGTTCATTTACAGCGGTTTTAATCCTCTTCATTGTTCCGGTGACACTGCTTGGGACGATTTCACCCTTTGCCATCCGACTGGCAATCGTAGACTCGCGCCAGGCAGGCCGCATTTCAGGACAAATCTACGCCATCTCAACACTGGGTTCATTCTTAGGAACATTTCTGCCAGTCTTGGTACTTATCCCACTGGTAGGGACGACCTTAACATTCCTAGCTTTCAGTTTATTCTTGACGGTGGTAGCGTTGATTGGTATACAAAGAGCAGCAGGCTGGCGCCGAACACTCTTATGGATATGGATGCCGATCGTGCTTTGTGGATTGGGGATTTTATTTGGGAAGGGGCCGATCAAGAAAACAGCTGGCGAGATCTACGAAAGGGAATCGGCATATAACTATATTCAGGTAATTGAGATTAATGGTTACCGCTTCTTACGTTTAAATGAGGGCCAGGGAATTCATTCGGAATGGCACCCTACTGACTTGAATTATGGGGGTCCCTGGCAGGAATTTTTAGTTGCCCCGTTTTTTAATGCCCCTCCTTACCAGCTTGGACAGGTAAAAAACATGGCGATCATTGGTTTGGCTGCTGGAACGGTTGCCCGGCAAGCAACTGCGGTGTTTGGAGCTATTCCCATCGATGGATTCGAGATTGATCCAGCGATCATCGAGGTTGGGCGTGAATATTTTGGGATGAATATGCCGAATCTGAACTCCATACCTCAGGATGGTCGGGTGGGATTGGAACATAGTTCTAAATCGTATTCGATAATCGCTGTCGATGCATATCGACCACCATATATTCCTCCGCATCTGACTACCCAGGAATTCTTCCAGGAAACAAGGCATCATCTCACTGCTGATGGAGTGTTGGTGGTCAATGTTGGCCGATCGCCTACGGATCGAACCTTGGTCAACCAGATCGCGAGCACGATACAGACGGTTTTCCCATCGGTTTTTATCGTGGATGTGCCAGGATCGTTTAATTCCATGATCTATGCCACAATACAACCTACCCGATTTGCTAATCTCCAAGCCAATCTGGACCTTCTTGAAGAACAGGCAAGTTCACCAAAATTGCTATTGGACTCAATGCAGGTAGCGATAGATAATGTGCAACCCACACTTCATATAAGCGTTGTGTATACCGATGATTGGTCACCCATCGAATGGGTTACTAACAAAATGATTTTGAGTTATGTTTTGTTTGGAGATATGACGGAAATTGGTCATTAATAATAGGGTGCTAATCCATTTTACCAAAAGGTATGTACATGAAATTCCCATATAAAAGCCTATCCTGGCTAATAGCGTTAATCATTCCGGTTGTCGTCATCTTATCTGTGGTGCGCTTGGTGATCAATCCCTGGTATCTGGTGTTTGAATACCATACTCCAGGATTTCCAGCGGATCCATATGGTTTCACCCTCCAAGACCGCTTGAATTACGGAAATCTTGCTGTAGATTATTTGATTAACTCAGCGGATATTTCTTTTTTAGGTGATTTACGTTTCCCTGCAGGGCAGCAAGCCCCAGAACCTTCCTGCCAATTTATGACCGATTGCACGCACCTATACAATGACCGCGAGCTTGAACACATGTTGGATGTCAAGAATGTAGTCAAAGGCGCAATGCGAGTGTTGGAAATCAGCATTCTAATTCTCGTCTTATTTGCTCTGTGGGCTTGGAGAGGAAAATGGTTTAATGCATACATGAAGGGGTTACAACGTGGTGGGATGGTAACCTTGATATTTATTGGACTTATCATCCTGTCGGTATTGACTGCTTTTGATTATATTTTCATCATTTTCCATGAAATCTTTTTCAAAGCCGGCACATGGACTTTTTTTTATAGTGATACCTTGATTCGGCTGTTCCCCGAACGTTTCTGGCAAGATACATTCCTGATGGTAGGTGGGCTCTCAGCAGCGTTAGGGTTACTATTCTATTTTGGCTTTCAAAAAGTTCTCCGAAGGCAACAATCATAATTGGTTGATGGAAAAGTCCCACCATTTTTCAATTTCAAATGATGGGACTTATTAATATTGGGTAGATAATAAATATTGGTAACACAAAGACAGAATAAGCTAATTAGAATTGCTTATACAAGCGGTACTTATCTCTAATACAAATTTACTCATCCTGGAATAATGAGTCAATTAATCATTTCACTTTACCCTGGTTAGCAACCGCTTCAGCTGCCTTACGGACTGCTTCAGGATCTCCCAGGTAGAAATGCTGCAGCGGGTGTAATTCTTGATCCAGTTCATAGATCAATGGGATGCCTGTCGGGATATTCAGCTCAACTATCTCATTTTCAGGAATATTATCCAGGTATTTCACCAATGCACGTAAGCTGTTGCCATGTGCACAGATGATCAAGCGTTTTCCTGATTTGACAACCGGCGCAATCGTGCTGTGCCAATATGGGAGCATACGATTGACTGTATCTTTGAGACATTCCGTGCGCGGTAGCTCAGCCTCTGTTAGTGAGGCATACCTGCGATCAAACCGAGGATGTCGAGGGTCATCTAGCTCAAGTGCAGGTGGCTGGACGTCATAACTCCTCCGCCATATTTTTACTTGTGCTTCGCCAAATTTAGCTGCCATTTCGGCTTTGTTTAAACCTTGCAAAGCACCATAATGACGCTCATTCAGCTGCCATGCATTAATGACAGGCAGCCATTCAAGCTCCATATCCTCCATTACAATCCACAAGGTTTTTACAGCTCGCTTAAGAACCGATGTGTATGCCAAGTCGAAGGTGTAACCACCTTCACGTAATAACCTTCCGGACTCGTGGGCTTCGTTTTCCCCTTGGGGGGTCAATCCGACATCAGTCCAACCTGTAAACCGATTTTCCAGGTTCCAGGTGCTTTGACCATGACGTACTAGTACAAGTGTATATGTCTGGACCATAATTTTTCCTTATCTAGGTTACATAATAAACGTCCCCCAGCTATATATCCTTCCCTTTCGGAAAGTTTCTATGCAAGGAGACGTCATTTTAAAATTATCGTATCTTTCAATCGAGCTATAAATTACCGGATAGCCTGCTCAGTTTCAGGATCAAAGAGGTGCATATTACCCATGTTGAAAACAACTTGGGTTTTTTCACCCATCTTAGCTTTCGTGCGCGGGTCAACCCGTGCGACGAAACTATGCTCACCAGTGGTAACATACAATTGGATCTCATTACCCATTAACTCAGTCACATCAACCATGCCATCAACGGGTTGTGGGATAATCTCGGGTGGTAGATAGTGGGGATCCTGGATATCTTCCGGTCGAATACCCATAATGACGGGTCTGTCGACGTACTTAGAATAAGCTTCCATGTTTGCGGTAGGTACCTCAACTTTAAAGGATCCACCATCGACGAAGAGCTTGCCATCTCCACGCACCAGCTTGGTCTTGAAAAAGTTCATTGCTGGCGAACCAATGAACCCTGCCACAAACAGATTATCCGGATGGTCATACAAAGCTGATGGGGTATCGACTTGTTGTAAAAGGCCTTTGTTGATCACGGCAATCCGCGTTGCCATTGTCATGGCTTCGATTTGGTCGTGGGTAACGTAAATAAATGTTGTTTGCAGTTGCTGATGGAGCTTGCTCAGATTGGCGCGTGTTTCCACGCGTAGTTTTGCGTCCAAGTTTGAAAGGGGTTCATCAAACAAGAAAACCTTAGGCTCGCGCACGATTGCACGACCGACTGCAACACGCTGGCGCTGTCCTCCAGAAAGCTGTCGTGGTTTTCTATCTAATAAATTTTCGATGCCAAGGGTTTCCGCGGCTTTGTTAACCCGTTTTCGGATTTCCTCTTTAGGAGTTTTGCGTAATTTTAAGCCAAATGCCATATTGTCATATACACTCATATGAGGATAGAGTGCATAAGATTGGAACACCATGGCAATATCCCGATCTTTTGGAGCGACATCGTTCACTAACCGATCACCAATAAGGATTCGACCTTCTGTGATCTCCTCCAAGCCTGCTAATAGACGAAGTGCAGTCGTTTTGCCACAACCAGATGGGCCGACCAGGACCAAAAATTCCTTGTCTGCAATAGTAAGGCTTAGGTTTCCCACTGCGGTTACATCACCGAAACGCTTTGTTACATTTTCATACGTGACACCAGCCATTAGATTTTCTCCTTTCAATGGAATATAGTGACTGAATTATATCTTTGGTGAGTAAAATATACAACCTCCAGGGTAATCAAATTGTATTTTTACTTGCCTATTTCCAATGCTCATACTAGAATGAGAGCCGGAGGCTGAATGGCAAAAGCTGAAGATATCACGCCCATCCGTAAGCAATATCTGGAGATCAAGCGACAGTATCCTAACGCCATTCTTTTTTTCAGGTTGGGAGATTTTTACGAAACATTTGACCAGGATGCTGAGATAGCTGCACGGGAGCTGGATATCGTGCTGACCTCACGCCCGGTTGGGAAGGGAGTGCGGGTACCCCTGGCGGGTATACCGCATCATGCGGCCGAGAACTACCTGGCACGCTTGATTGAGCGTGGCTTTCATGTTGCCATCTGTGAGCAGATTGGCGACCAACCCAACAAGGGGATTTTTCCACGTGAAGTCGTGCGTGTAATCACGCCTGGCACACTAATAGAATCAGGGCTGTTGCCTTCTGATGCGAATAATTATCTAGCCTGTGTACAGGTCCAAGGTAACCAGGCGGGTGTAGCTTATGTGGATATCTCCACTGGAGAGTATGCAGTTACTGAGTTAAGTAGTGATGATATTCAGATTACTTTGCGTGCTGAGCTAACCAGACTTCATCCAGCTGAAATCTTGTACCCTGATTCCCTCCAATTACCTGAAGGTTTATCTGGTCATCCAACTGCGTGGCAACCCTGGCGGTTTGAACCAACCCGGTGCGAGGAAGCGCTCATGAAACATTTCGGTGTAGCTTCGTTGGATGGGTTTGGACTGCGGGGTATGACTCTGGCAATTCAAGCTGCGGGAACGATCTTGCAGTACTTGATGGAAACCCAAGCAGCATCACTCAAGTTGTTAACCAAGTTGAGTACTTATTCCACCACTGAATTCATGAATCTAGATGCCTCCACTCGACGTAACCTGGAATTGGTTGAAACCATTCGGGACGGGAGCGTTCAAGGCAGCTTGTTAGGTGAGCTTGATCGAGCAATTACACCTATGGGCAGGCGTTTGATCAGGCAATGGGTGAGTAAGCCATTGTTGGACGTAAATAAAATAAATACACGACAGGCAGGTGTTTTCTCCCTATTCAATCATGGAATGTTAAGAGCGGAATTGCGAGCTGCGCTTAGACCCTTGAGTGATCTTGAACGACTGACTACTCGGTTGGTCAATGGGTCAGCTCAACCGCGTGATATGGTTGGAATGCGTGCCACACTTCAACGTTTGCCGGGTATCCTCCAACTTTTCAGTGAGTCACAGGGAGATCATGGCAACGTAGAGGGTGAAACCTCTCAAAATGCTATGGCTTTAGCGATCAAAGATTTGGATATCTGCGATGAGCAATTGCGTTTGCTTGAAGCTGCCATTGCGGATGACCCTCCAGCTACACTACAAAATACAGGTGTGATCAAGGATGGATTTTCAGCAGAGCTCGATGGAGTGATTGAACGGTCTCGACATGCCAGGGAATGGATCACTAATCTGGAAGCAGTTGAACGAGAACGGACAGGGATTAAGACTCTCAAGGTTGGTTATAACAAAATTTTCGGTTATTACATCGAAGTAACACGGGCGAATACAGAGCTAGTTCCTACGGAATATATCCGCAAGCAAACCCTAGTCAGTGCGGAGCGATATATTACACCTGAGATGAAAGAATACGAAGCTCTGGTGTTGAACGCTGAAGAAACGATCCATGAGATCGAGACTCGAATATTCCATCAGGTTTGCGAACAGTTGGGATCCTCATCGAACCGTTTATTGAGTACTGCACGAGCACTTGCCGAATTGGATGTGCTTGCCTCGTTGGCAGAAGCAGCAGCTCTCGGAGGTTATGTGCTTCCCAAGGTTGTAGCTGAAGACACACTCGAAATTCATGAAGGAAGGCATCCGGTTGTCGAACACTACCTGAAGGGTGAACGCTTTGTGAGTAATGATGCGATTTTTGAAGAAGGGGAGCGCATCCGAATCCTTACTGGGCCGAATATGTCGGGGAAGAGTACGTTTTTACGCCAGGTAGCTCTGATTGTGCTGATGGCACAGATTGGAAGCTTCGTGCCTGCAGCTTCTGCCCGAATAGGATTGGTGGATCGCATCTTTACCCGTATTGGTGCACAGGACGAGATATATTCAGGCCAGTCCACTTTCATGGTTGAAATGGTTGAGACAGCGAACATCCTCCACCATGCGACCAACCGGTCATTGCTCATCCTGGATGAGATTGGGCGTGGCACCAGCACATATGATGGGGTATCCATTGCCTGGGCGGTGGTCGAATATATTCACAACCACCCATCCTTGCGTGCCAAAACGCTTTTTGCTACTCATTACCATGAACTTACCCAGCTGGCAGATCTACTACCAGGGATTCGAAATTACAATGTCGCGGTGAATGAAAGCGGAGGTCAGGTTGTATTTCTCCACAAGATCATTCCAGGTGGAGCAGACCGGTCTTACGGTATCCATGTGGGGCAGCTGGCTGGTCTGCCGACCCCTGTAGTGCAAAGAGCAGAGCAAATCCTCCTACAATTGGAGAAATCATCGGGAAAAGCAGTCAAAATTAATCCAGAAATCCCACACCAGATGGCGCTTTTCCCAGAAACGAACCCATTGCTGGAGGATTTGAAAGGTTTAGATATAAATGGCCTTTCTCCCATCGAGGCATTGAATAAACTTTATGAATGGAAGAAAAAATTCTTAGATGAATTGTGATCCCTAAAACTAGACAAGTTCATCTTTAATTATTTACCGTGATCTGAATAACCAAGGGTATTCCATTCATCTATTTAGAATCTTTTTATGGTCACCTTTTCCGGCTCGATCTCGATATACCAGTAACCGAAGTCTCCAAATTTATACTCGAGATACAGATAGTTATGCTCCCGCTCCACCTTAACTAATTCGATGGGTTTTTGAAAACCAAATGTTACCAGCTTGGCATCCCATTCCCCCTGTGCGTCTGGATCATATTCTTCTGGGGGATCATACATGCGTTCAATCTCTGTTTCTTGGAGCAGAAGGCGGAGGATTGCCTCGGGTACATCTACTGACCAGAGCAGACTGGCAGAGGCTTGAGCCTCTACTTCACGGATGCGTTCTTCTTCGGTTAATTCCCATTGCACTGGCGACCAGATTCCCGGTAATGCATCCGCGTTCATTGTTTCTGGATCGATTATACCCGGCATAATAATCCTCCTTACTTATTAATAAGAATAATCTACGCATAAGATTACCCCGTGATACAAATTCTTACAAGTACCAATAAAAGCCATAGTTTTAAGGATAGCTAATATTATTTTCGGCTGAATTTATAATGATTGTGGTAAACTATGCGGTTGGGTTTGTCCGATTAATGTGAAAAATACGACAGGTCCTATAAGATACATGAAAGGGACTGTAGAGGATGAAAGATAACAGGAGGCAATAAATGACAGATAAGAAGTGGGTGTACTCATTCGATGAAGTAAATCTGGCTGAGGGATACGTCAGTGGCAGCTGGGAGGGAGTGCGAGCATTGCTGGGTGGAAAAGGATCCGGGCTAGCAGATATGACCCGAGCAGGAGTGCCGGTCCCTCCAGGATTTACCGTAACTACTGAAGCCTGCAATGCATATCAGGCAGAGGGTAAATTCCCAGCAGGAATGTGGGAGCAAGAACTGGAGGCATTGAAAAAAGTCGAGCGACAGACAGGAAAGAAATTCGGTGATCCCGGTAACCCGTTGTTAGTCTCATGCCGGTCAGGAGCTAAATTCTCCATGCCGGGAATGATGGATACCGTGCTGAATATCGGACTAACCGATGTGACTGCGAAAGGGATGGTGAAATTAACCAATAATCCCAGATTTGTCTATGACTCATACCGCAGGCTGGTGGAAATGTTCGGCACAGTGGTCTTGGGCATTGCCGATGAGGCATTTGAAGCACCTTTAGCGGAGTATAAGCAAAAAAAAGGCTATAAATTGGATACTGAGATGACGGCTGAGGATTGGAAAGCCATCACCACAACATTTCAGGCGGTAGTTAAAAAAGAACAAGGCTTTGACTTTCCGCAGGACCCAATTATACAGCTAAAACTGGCAACTGAAGCTGTCTTTAAATCCTGGAACGGCAAACGGGCGGTAGATTATCGCAAGGCGACCAATATCCCGGACGACCTTGGGACCGCAGTAAATATCGTCACCATGGTGTTTGGTAATATGGGTGAAGATTCTGGTACGGGGGTCGCTTTCACCCGCGACCCATCCACCGGTGAGCGCAAGATGTTTGGTGAATACTTGCTGAATGCCCAGGGGGAGGACGTGGTAGCCGGCATCCGCAATGCCGAACAGATTGACCATCTAAATGATAGCCTGCCCGAAGCCTACAAGCAGTTCATGCAGATTACCGACCAGCTCGAACAGCACTACCGCGAGATGCAAGACGTGGAATTCACCATTGAGCATGGCAAGCTGTGGATGCTCCAGACCCGCAATGGCAAGCGCACCGCCAGTGCTGCCGTAAAAATTGCTGTCGACATGGCGAACGAGGGGCTGATCAAAAAAGAGGAAGCTATTTTGAGAGTGACTCCCGAGCAGGTGGACACCTTGCTGCATCCACAATATGATGCTAAAGCCATGGAGGTAGCTAAAAAAGAAGGGCGCTTTTACGCTAAAGGGGTGAACGCCTCCCCGGGAGCGGCAGTCGGGCAGGTATATTTCGATGCCAATACCGCTGAAAAACAAGCCAAACAGAACAAGCAGGACGTGATCATGGTGCGTCCGTTCACCAAACCCGATGACGTGCATGGCATGATTGCAGCCAAAGGGGTGCTGACCAGTGAGGGGGGAGCCACGTCTCATGCCGCGGTGGTTGCCCGTCAATTTGGCATCCCATGTATCGTGGGTGCCTCACAGATCAAAATCGATCTGGAAAATTGCCTGATGTCGGTGGATGGAAAGGAAGTAAAAGAAGGTGAGTGGGTCTCGGTGGATGGCACCACTGGAGAAGTGTATTTAGGAAAAATTCCCACAACTGCACCCAACCTGGAGGAGCAAACAGACCTACTCACCCTGTTGAAATGGGCGGATGAGATATGCGCTACGCCGGGTATGCGAAAATTTGCTAAAGGTTGGCCTACCAAGGGATTGCAGGTATGGGCGAATGCAGATTACCCGAAGGACGCTCAAAGGGCACGCACTTATGGAGCTGTTGGAATTGGGTTGTGCCGTACAGAGCACATGTTCTTTGAAAAAGATCGTTTACCCATCGTACAGCGGATGATCCTGGCTGAAAACCCAGAAGATCGCAAAGCAGCTTTGGATGAACTATTGCCTTATCAAAGGGCGGATTTCGATGGATTGTTCAGGGCGATGGATGGCTACCCGGTGATAATTCGACTGATTGACCCACCATTACATGAATTCATGCCTGACGAAGAAGCGTTGCTCGAAGAAGTCATTACCATGCGGGTTAAAGGTGAAACCGCAGGGTTGGCAGAAAAAGAGCGACTATTGGCGGACATCCGGAGCATGCATGAGAGCAACCCCATGATGGGCTTACGCGGAGTACGTTTGAGCATTTATATGCCACAGATCGTCGAGATGCAGGTAAGGGCGATGTTCGAAGCCGCTGCTGATTGTGCGATCGATGGGGTGGTCGTAAAGCCTGAAGTAATGATACCTTTAACCGGTACTGTTAATGAATTAAAGTGGATCCAACCCCGGTTGATTAAAATCGCGGATACAGTAATGGCGGAAAAGAAGGTTAACTTTACGTATAAATTCGGAACGATGATCGAGATACCCAGAGCGGCAGTTACTGCTGGTGAGATTGCAGAATATGCGGAGTTTTTCTCCTTTGGCACCAATGACCTGACACAGATGACATTCGGCTACAGTCGGGATGACGCCGAGCGAAACTTCCTGGTGACTTATATTGCGGAAGGCATCTTGCCCAAAAACCCATTCCAGACTATAGACCGGACTGGTGTAGGACGGTTGATGAACATGGCAATAGAAGACGGGCGAAAAACCCGACCGGAGCTTGAGGTGGGTATCTGCGGTGAACATGGCGGCGACCCCGATTCGATAGAATTTTGCCATATCGCTGGCAATAACTACGTGAGCTGCTCTCCATTCCGGGTACCGATTGCACGCCTGGCAGCTGCGCATGCCGCCCTGAAGCATAGTGGGAAGGGGTTGGCTGAGGATAAATAACCTCGATATTGCATCCGGCTAAAAGATTATTTACTTAAGGCTACCCGGAACTTTTGGGTAGCCTTTTTTATTTCAGATCCGATAATTAGTAGAAGGCGGAAAAAAAACGAAAAGGAACGAATATTTATCGGGAGTGTAGTTTGTTTTGCATGGTAAAAGAGTCTATAAGTGGGAGAATTGAATTGTAATAAAAGTCAATTGCATTCAAATACTCCTTTATGGGGTGTTGAGGAGAAAGGTGGATTGCAATTATTATTATAGCACAAATGTTCTATTCCGCAAGGGGTTTATGGAATTCCCTGGCCTTTGGCCAAAAATTTTAAGATTTCTCATGAAAGATGGTAAAGGCGCGCATGTTGTGGACCCTAAATTTCAAATTTCACCAAAGCGCCCCTGGCAGAATTAATAAAAAAAAGGTTGCCAGAAAAAGGCAACCCTTAGAAAGATCAAGTAATCCTATACCGACGTGGGTGGAACAGTTTCAAGCGGTTCTTGAGCACCATTCATGGTTTTTTCTACCATCAGCTCACCACGGGCAAAGGCGGCACCTTTATCTAAAGCAGCCATATTATTGGGCAGCAATTTCTTATGGCGCTCGGGTAAATGGGCACTTAATGCAGCCTTGATTTCATCCAAGGAAAGGATCGGAAGCTTATCCAACAATGCGCCCAACATCACCATATTCAGTAAGCGGCGTGGACCGATCATTTCTGCTATTTCCTGAGCAGGTATCATCACCCAGATAATATCATTCCTGGTTGGATCCCGGTTCACCAGGGAAGAATTGACAATCAACACACCACCTGGAGCAACCAGAGGCTCAAATTTATCCAGGGAGGGCAGGTTCATCACCACCGCAGCTTTGGGATACTTGACTGCCGGCGAACCGATCTCCTCATCCGCAATGACAACCGTGCAATTTGCCGTGCCCCCACGCGATTCGGGACCATAAGATGGCAGCCAGGTTACGTTATGACCAGCGTCCATGGCAGCGAATGCTAATATCTGACCAGCGAATAGTACTCCCTGCCCACCAAAGCCTGCAAAGATGACTTCTGTTTGCATCTCAATATACCTTTCCTATACTTTAAAACCTTCTAGCCCGGAAGAGACTTTGAAATCCTGGATCGGGTAAAACGGGATCATATGTTCCTCAAGCCAGGTTAACGATTCTTGTACCGTCATGCCCCAGTTTGTGTTGCAGGTCGATAGCAGCTCCACCATCGAAAAGCCTAAACCACGTTTTTGGGCTTCAAATGCTGTACGGATGGCTTTCTTTGCCAAGCGAATGTTTTTAGGGTCATGCAAACTGCGACGCACGACATACCCTGCTCCATCCATTCTGGATAAGATCTCAGCCATATGCAGAGGGTATCCCATGGTTTCCACATCGCGCCCATGAGGGGAGGTGGTGGTTTTTTGCCCTGGCAGCGTGGTGGGAGCCATCTGTCCGCCGGTCATACCGTAAATGGTATTGTTGATGAATATAACCGTGATATTTTCACCACGACCAGCGACATGCATGATCTCACTCATCCCAATGGAAGCAAGATCACCATCACCCTGGTAGGTAAAAACGAACCGGTCGGGTAACACGCGCTTTATGCCGGTTGCCATAGCGGGTGCCCGACCGTGGGCAGCCTCGACCCAATCAAAGGTGAAATAATTGTAAGCAAACACAGCACAACCCACTGGGGCAACGCCGATGGTCTTTTCGCGGATATTCATCTCATCCAACACTTCGGCGATTAATCGGTGAGCAATGCCATGTGTGCAGCCTGGACAGTAGTGGGAAGGCGTGCGGGATAAAGATTTAGGGCGTGAATAAACTGTTAGTATTTCGGTTTGTACAGGAGTATCCATATAAGAATCCTCAGCATTAAGAAAGTGTGATCACGCCGTCTTTGAGACGCTGCATCCAGCGCTGGCGCGGATCACCATCGGGTGACTTTGGCTCGTGGACTAACCGTCTGATTTCGCCCAGGATCTCATCAGGGTAAGGGACAATCCCACCCACACGGGCATAAAACTCGATTGGGGCACGTCCTTTGACTGCCATTTTTACGTCTTCCAGCATCTGCCCGGTATTCATCTCGGTAACTAGGATGCCCTGAGTGGTCTTGACCAGCTCCTCGAGCTGGAGGAAAGGAAAAGGACTGACCGAAATTGGACGGAACAAACCGACTTTAATCCCTTCTGCCCGGGCATTACGCACAGCGGTCAAAGCGATCCGACCCGCGGTACCGAAACCAATCACCACAAATTCAGCATCATCCAGGTAATACTCCTTATAGCGGATCTCATTGGCTTGGATGCGATACCATGTGTCGAGGATCTTGTGATTGTAGATTTCCTCAAGGGTTGGGTCGATCAATATCGAAGTAAGAATACGTTGCTCGCGGTTCAAGCATCCATCAGTTGCCCAATCGGGTGTGGTTTTTCGCAAGGGTCGCATTTCAGGAAGCTCAGCAGGTTCCATCATCTGTCCGATGCTACCATCTGCCATAACCATACAAATATTGCGGTATTTTTCAGCCAGGTCGAAGGCAAGAACAGTCAAGTCGATAGCTTCTTGTACAGAAGCAGGTGCCAGGACGATGGGATGATAATCCCCATGACCACCACCATGGACAAGCTGGTTGTAATCACCCTGGGAGGGAGCGATGTTTCCCAACCCCGGACCTCCACGGACGACATCGATCAGAACCATCGGGACTTCAGTGCCAGCGATATAAGATAAACCTTCCATCATCAAGCTGACACCTGGACTAGACGAAGAGGTCATCACACGCGCACCGGTACAAGCGGCACCATACACCATGTTGATGGCGGCTACTTCACTCTCAGCTTGAAGAAAGACGCGCTTTAACTCTGGCATACGGTGAGACATCCACTCCAATAACTCGGTTTGAGGTGTGATTGGATAACCAAAGTAGGCTTCCACACCGGCGCGCACCGCTGCTTCAGCCATGGCGAAGTTTCCTTCAAGAAATTCTTTTGCCATGGATATGCTCCTATGTAATTGTAGCTAAGACTTTGGTAGATTTTACAGGTGCCTCACGGAAGACAGAGAGGGCTGCTTCAGGGCATTCGATGGCACAGATACCACAACCAGTACAACCATCTTTGATCAGCATAACTGGATGGTAACCTTTTGGGGTTAGCTGCATCATATTAAGTGCCATAACATGTTGAGGGCATTCATTAATACACAACTCACACCCTTTACAAAATATTTCATCGACTTCGATCCATCCCTTAACGGGCATTGCCATACCTCCTAAAAATCGAATAACCTAATTGGTGTATACAATTCGGTATCCATAATTCGATATCCAGAATTCGGATAGATTCAACCAAGATTATCGTCAATTATAATCCTTCCTACCAGTGTAGACTGTCATATTACAGAAGATACAAAAGTCCTCAGATTAACCAGTTGACAGGAAAAAACATCCCTATTATAATTCAGCCCGCTCTGCCCCGGCAGATTTCCCGGGGCATTATCGTGTAATTCGCCAGTCAGGCTGGCTACCAGCAAGCTGGCAATCTATCCCCAACTTCCCCGAACGTCTGCGTTGGGTGGGTAGCAATAAAAATCCTACCCGAGAAAATGGACGCGGACTTTCTGGTGAAGTGAAGCTTGGAGGAAGCTTATGAAGTATGCAATTGTTGAGGATGGCGGAAAACAATATAAAGCCGTCATCGGTGAATCCATC
>Ga0153916_10000096_pt1 | contig 48013 bp, 39 predicted proteins | sample Opewatmetagenome_FD_109642 | JGI IMG/M metagenome (GOLD analysis project Ga0153916, IMG submission 109642) | Freshwater wetland microbial communities from Ohio, USA - Open water 3 Core 3 Depth 4 metaG | ecosystem: Environmental > Aquatic > Freshwater > Wetlands | place: USA: Ohio, Lake Erie...
CGGCTCGTTCGCGGGTGGTCAGGTTTGATCCGACAATAGCCGTTGCGCCCCTCTGGGTCGCTGAACGGGAAGACGCTCGCGGGGAGGCATCGCTGCGGGAATCGCGTCGTGTTGAGGAGAGCCTTGACTTTCGGAAGGGAGACTTCCGAATGGATGCCGGCCGCCCGAATCGTTTCGTCGGTCAGCCCGCTACGGCGCAGCTCGGCCAGATGGTGGGGCAATATGCCGGGCAGGGATTCGGCTTGCGGCGGGGCGGGGGTATCCGGACGGGATTTCATGGCTTGCCCCCTTTCGATTCCTGGGCGCGCTCCAGCAGCACCCGCTCCACGGCGTCGGGATCAAACAAAAAAGCCCGGTCGGCGCGGATGTGGGGCACGCGGCCGGCCTCCGCTTCCATGCGAAGCCATCGCACCGGCACGCGCAGCAGGCGGGCCATAGGCCCAAGGGGCAGGAGTCTTGATTGGCTTATCATGCCCCCATTTTCCCCGTACCTTCACGGGGAAAACAGGAGAAGATCCGGCAAAGAACCGGTAAGAATCCGCCCGCTACTTGCGGCCAATAGCTGCCAAACCATCGGGCGTTATGCAGGAGCCCTTCTTCGGACCACGGGGCTGATTGACGAAACCACGGTTCCGCAAGTCGCCAAGGTATTTGCGGACGGTCCTGTAAGATAGGCGAGTCTGCTCCGCGAGCTCCTCTTGGGTCACGGTCAGAGGGCACTCGTTGGCCAACGTTGCCAGGATGGTTTTCTCTTCGGGCGTCAACGCAACGGCGGAAGGCTTGCGCGTGCCGCCCTGATCGGCCTTGGCTGGCGCGTGACTGACCGCGGCCGAAGACCTGGCTGCCGCGATGCCCAAGCCGACGACCCCGGCGGCGCGCCGGCTGCGCAAGCAATTGCTCCAGTTCGTCGAGGACGAGGCCCACCCGGCGCGGGACGGAGGGCGGCTGTTGGGATCGAGTGAGGTCTTGGAATCGATCATCGGCAAGTTCAAGCACGTGGCCGGGGAGCGAGTCCAGCATGGGCTGACGGGAATGGTGCTGAGCATTGGCGCGCTGGTCGGGCGTCTGGCGGTGGCGACGATCGAGACCGCCATGAGCGAGATTACGAACCACGCGGTTTGGAATTGGTGCCGATCGCATCTTGGACCCACCGTTCAAAGCGTCCGCGGGCGAATCCGCCACGCCCTCTATCCTGAACAAAACCGGAAACCATTACTCCTCGAAAGCGGCTGATCCTTTCACCTGCCCAGGTCCACCCCCCTTTCGCACGCCCCGCTGGTTTGCGGTCCGCCCGGGGCATAGGATAAAATGACATGCAGGCCGGCACGGAGCGCTTCCCGGAGGACGGGGCAGGGCTACGGGACGCAGCCCCTCGATAGTATCACGCGATGCCTTTTTTCCGCTGCCCAGGCTGTCAGGTCAAGCTTTCGGCGAAACCGGAACACGCTGGCCGCCAATTCTACTGCCCGCGGTGCCGGACCGTGCTCACCGCGCCGGCTGCGGACAGTTCCCGGACTGGTCCCAGCGGCGCGCTCTCCTTGAGCGGGAAGCCGGCCTCCGGCTCGGGCACGCCGCGCGCGGCCCCCCCGACGCCCGCAGCCGAGGCCGCACCGACTTGGTCGCCGGGCCTCGTGCTCTTGGACGATTATCTTGTCGAGCAGCACCTGGGCTCGGGCGGGATGGGCGACGTCTACCTGGCCCGCAGCCGCACCACCGGCGAGCCTTACGCGGTCAAGCGGATCCGCCCGGACCTGATCCAGGACCTGCACCACCGCAAGAGCTTCCTCAAGGAACTGCGAAGCTGGGTCGACCTGCCCGCGCATCCGCACCTGGTGGCCTGCCGGTTCTTCCGCACGGTGAGCGATGAGGTGCTCATCTTCGCCGAGTACGTGGAAGGCGGGTCGCTGTATGCCTGGATCCGGGAGGGGCGGGTGTCGAGCGTCGAGGCCGTGCTCGACGTCGCGATCCAGGTCGCACGGGGATTGGAGGCGGCCCATCAGCAAGGCCTGATTCACCAGGACGTGAAGCCCGCCAACGTGCTCCTGTACGACGACCTGCTGTTGGAGGACTTCCGCCACGCCAAGGTCACCGACTTCGGACTGGCCAATGCCCGCGCGGCGATCAGGGCGCGCGAGCCCAAGCCCGCACCGGGCCAGACACCGGCCTCGCCGGAGGCCAAGGGGACGCCCGGCGCGGGCACCCCGGCCTACTGCTCGCCCGAACAGGCCGCCGGGGCAACCGTCTCGCCGCGGGCCGACGTGTGGGGTCTCGGCGTGTCTCTGCTGGAGACGCTCCTGGGCAAGCGGACCTGGGTATGGGGAGTCGAGGCCGCGAAGGACTTCCAGCGCTTGGTCGAGGAGCACCGGCGCGGCGTGCGGGTGTTCCGGGTCGCTCCGCCCGACTCGCTCGTGGCCGTGCTCACGCGCTGCCTGCAATGGGACCCGGCCGACCGCTGGCCGAGCATGCGCGAGCTGGCCGATGCCCTGGTCGAGATCTTCGCCGCGGAGACCGGCCACCCCTACCCTCGGCCGAATCCGGAGATCGTCCGGACGCGCCCGGCCGCCGGCTACGTGCGGCGGACCGCCCGGGGTGCGGCGTGGAGCGACCCGCTGGTCTGGCTGGAAAAGGCCCTGCGCGTGTCGGGCACCGATGCGGATCCTTCCGATTGGCTGATGGAGAGCTCCCCCGGCTCGCGCCGGGCCCGGGCGATCGACGACCTGATCGGCTACGAAGAGGCCTATGACGTCTACGCGCGGCGCGTGGCGGGAGGACAGCGCGACCTGGAAGCGGAGCTGGCTGCCCTTTCCTTCGAGAAGGCCTTGGTCCATGAGACCGCGGGCGACGTGACCGGAGCGCTGGTGCTCTACGACCGCGCGATCGGGCTTTACGAGTCGCTGGCCAACGAGGGGCGCGCGGCTTGCGTCGAGCCTTTGGGGGCGTGCTACGCGTGCAAGGCCCAAGTCCTGGGCGAGCTCGGCAATCAGCGCGCCGCGGCAGAGCTGTTTGACAAGGCCATCGCCCTGGCGGGCAACGACAAGATGAGCGGCGGCCGGCCGCCGAATGCGGCGGGCCTGGCCGCGGCCTACGCCGGCAAGGGCCTGGCTGCCACGAAGAGCGAGGACTACGCCGCGGCCGTGGAAGGATTCGACCGGGCCATCGCGATCCTTGAGCAACAGGTGGAGCAGGGCCGCCGCGCCGAACTGCAAGACGAACTGGCCAATTCGCTGCGCGACAAGGCCCTGGCCCTGGCGCGATATGGGCAGATTGTCGGCCGTCGGTCCCTCCAAACGCTCGATCAGCACCTGCGCCAGTCGATCGCGCTGTACGACCGGGCGATCGCCCTGTACGACCATCCCGGCGCCGAGGAAGCCCTGCGCCAGCGCGCGATCGAGCGGGCCCGGTGCTTCTCGAACCAAGGCAGTGCCCTTTGGCGCCTCGGCGACACCCGCTCTGCGCTGCGGGCCTACGACAATGCCCTGGCCTTTCTCAAGCCCTTGGAGCGGCAGCGCGTCGAGCGCGAGCTGGCGATCGCCTGGATGAACAAAGCCGTGGTCCAGGGCGACCTGGAGGGCGAGGGCGAGGCCATGGACTGGTACGGCCAGGCCGCCGAGGCCCTGGAGCAGCTCGTCCGCCGCGGCAGCCGTCGCGAGTTGACGCGGGAGCTGGCCCTATGCGCGATGAACCAAGGCTGCGCGCTGGCCGCGTTGGGCGACGACTTGACGGCCAGCGCCCGGCTGGACCGCGCGGTGAAGCTCATCGAGCAGGAGGTTCAGGGGGAGCCGCTCAGCAGCTCCCACGAGGACCTGGCGCAGTGCTACATGAACAAGGCGGTGCCGCTGGGGCGGCGGGGGCAAGTCGCCGCGGCGATCGAGCTGTTGAACCGCGCGCTGGAGATCCTCGATGCGCTGGCCCGGCACGGCCGCCCCTCCGTTCCGGCCGACGCGGGCCTCTGCTGGATGAACCTCGGCACGCAGCTCTGGAGGTCCGGACAGCGGCAAACGGCGATCGAGACCTACGACCGCGCGATCGAGCTGCTTGGCTCGTGGCTCGACCGCAAAGGGCCGTCGCAGGCGGCCGCCGACCTGGCGCTGTGCCACTTGAACAAGGCCCTGGCCTATCACCAGCTTCGGCGCGTCTGGTACGCCGGCCGGGCGTTGCGCCGCGCCGGCCAGTTGGTGCTCGGCTCCGCCTTGCCGGACGCCCGCCCGGCGGCGCCCGACTCCGCGCTCAAGGCCCTCTTCGTCCTGTTCTCGAAGCACGAGGGACGGCCGGGACGCGCCGCGGTCCGGCAGTTCCTCAACAGCCAAACCGCGCTCGCCTCCGGCGGCGCGCTGAATCGAACGCACAAGCGGACGCTGGACCTGTTGTGAGCGGAATCGCACTGGTGAGTGCAACATCCAGAGATCGTCCAGCGGCCCAACCAGAACCGGTCCGGATGATCGAATACCTCAAGACGGAGAACGGGATTCTCCGGAGCGAATTGCCCAAGCGGATCACGTTGACGCCGGCCGGCAAATCGCGCTGTCCACACCCTCACAACATACCGAGCGGGCAAGGATTGCCGCCTGTCTATACCACGGCTACACTGGCTTACGTCTTCGCAGGCCGTCGGTCGGCAATCGCACAGTTCCGAGGGATGACATTTCCGGAAAGGGCAGGGCGATGAAAACAGCAGTCGAGCGGCGCGAGTTCATCCAGTTGACGATCGGGGGCACGCTGGCATGCCTCGGCGGGTTGCGGCCGCCGGCCATGGCGGCAGAGCCCCAACTTTTGAAGCTCATCAGTCCCGGCTGCCGGCGATCCAGGGTCAAGGTCGCCCGGCTCTACTTTGGCGTGCCGAAGGCCCATTATCCCAACCCGGCCATCGATCCGGTCGGCGAGATGCGGGCCTACCAGGCGCACTTCGACAAGCTGAAGGGGGAGCTGGCCGACGTGGACTTCGTGGTAGATGAGCTGGTCGGCTCGCCGGAGCAAGTCCAGTCGCTGGCGGGGAGGCTTGCCGGGTGCGACGGGATCCTCGGCATTCATCTGACGCTCCATACCCTGCCCGCCATGACGGCCCTCTTGGCCCTCGGCCGGCCGACCATGATCTTCTCGCCCCCTTATGCCGGCCATGAGTGGTTCTATCTAAGCGACATTCGGCGGAAGAAGCAAGGCGAGAACTTGGAGTGCCTGCTGACGACGGACTACAGCCAATTGGCCGTTGCCATCCGGCCGTTCCGCGCGATGCATCACCTGCGCGAGGCCAAGATCCTCAATCTGGCCTCCCAGTCGCCGCAGGAGTACGTCAGCCAGGTGAAGAGCAAGTTCGGCACCGAGATCAAGCAGGTTTCGCGGGACCGGGTGCTCGCCCTTTATCGCGCGGTGAGCGATCAGGCCGCCCGGGCCGAGGCGAATCGCTGGATCAAGGGCGCCGTGGCGGTGGTCGAGCCGTCGGCCGAGGAGGTCTTCAAGTCGTGCAAGCTGGCGTTGGCCTTCGAGAAGCTCATGGAGGAGGAGAACGCCACGGCGCTGACCGTGGATTGCTACGGCAGCATGTGGCGTCAGCTCCCGGCGTACCCGTGCATCGGCTTCACGCGATTGAACGACATGGGCCTGGGCGGGGTCTGCCAATCGGACCTGCCGTGCGTGATGGTGCATGCCTTGTTCCAGGGGCTGGCGGGCCGGCCCGGCTTCGTCTGCAACCCCACGTTCGATTTCGCCACCAACAGCGCCACGCTGATTCACTGCCTGGGCAGCACGCGCATGGACGGCCCCTCGGGTCCGGCGGCTCCCTATAAGCTGCGGAGCATCATGGAGCGCCAAGAGGGGGCCGTGCCCCAAGTCCAGATGAGGACCGGCCAGGACGTGACGCAGGCGATCTTCGACGGGACGACCGGGCTTCGCTATTTCACCGGGCGGATCACGGGCACGCCCGAGACCGAACGCGGCTGCCGCACGAAGATCGCCGTCAAGCTCAATGGCGACGCGGAAAAGCTGTGGCAGAACTGGACGGCCGGCATCCACCGGGTCAGTTGCTACGGCGACCTCTCCAGAGAGCTCGGCTACTTCAGCCGCTTCATGAAGCTCCAGCTCGTGAACGAAGCCGTCTGAACGACCGCTTCTCACATGGTCCGCCCTGGTCTACCTTGGAGTCCAGCAGCCGTTTCACGCATCAGGAGGGTGCGAATGGATCATTCCAAAGGGGATGAGCCATGCCGTACTACGAGTTCCGGTGTGAGTTGCGCGGCGACGAGGAAAACCGGCTCGCCCGGGAGTGTCGGCGGGACCATGAGAGCTATCCTTGTTGCTGGAGGACGGCCGGATCAGTAAGGGAGGCTCAGAGCCTCGCAGAGAAACCGCATGAATGGGCGGCCGGCTGCGAAGGATTCCGCCACGCGGTCCAGAAATCCCTTGCCGAACACGTCGCCTTCCTTCAAGTCACGCAGTGCCACGAAATCCGTTCGTTTCAGGTCCTCGATCAGCGGATGGTCGGCCGGATAGTCACGGGGAGGCCTCTTCAGGCTGTCGCCCACCAACACAAACTGCTGCTGTCGGAACTTCCTCTCACGGAGCGCCCGTCCCCAACGCTCGGGCCGCTCCAGGATCGCTTGACGGACCTGGTTCAGAGAAGCACGATCCGGCCTCCACACGCCCATAGCCAGGAAGCACTCCTCGGGCGCGATGTGGACGTAGAAACCCGGCGCATGCACATCGCGCCCGGACTCGTGCCGGAACTGGATCCCGACGTTGGTCTTGTAGGGCGTTTTGTCTTTCCCGAACCGAGTATCCCGGTAGACGCGCATCAGCGAGCCGCCGATACGCTCGTCGCTGGCCACAAAGAACGGGGAGATCCTCTTCAGCGGCGGACGGAAGGCACGAATGAAGGCCAGGCATGGCCCAAGGACCTCTCGCTCGTAGCGGCCCTTGTTGGCCTGGAACCACGGCCGATTGTTGTTGTCCCTTAGTTCCTCAAGGAACTGGAGGAGCGCAGGCTCCAAGCCTTGAAAGCCCATGACAGAGAAGACCTCAGAGAATCAGGAGAGCCGGGATGGTCGGGCAGATCGCGATTCTCAAGCAGCCACGTCGGCTTGTCAATGGGCCGGAGGACCGGGCGGGTGCGACATGATCCGCGTGTTGACTGGCTTCCAGGGACGCTTTACACTGGCTGCAGTTCAGTACGCTGGGCTCCAGACTGGGCTCCGCCAACGCCGGGGAACGACGCGACATGGGGAGAGAATCATGGACATCCATCGCTGTGCGGCGCACTTGGGCAATTGTGGAAACTGCGGCGGGCTTTCTCGGCGGCAGTTCGTGACCGCATCGGCATCGCTCTTGTCGGCGTCGATGCTCGGTGCGTCGGCCGGGCTGGCCCTGGAGAAGATCGAGCAGGCCGGCCCGGCGGCGAGCTTCGTGCCCACCGTGAAGGTCGCCTTCATCCGCCGCAAGGGCGAGTACGGCATCGCATGGCCCGGCCAGATCTACGACGGCGAAGCCGCCCGCGCCAAGTACATCCGTCAGATTACCGAGACGGCCAAGGCCCTGAAGATCAAGCTCGATCTGCGGACCGAGCCGCTTTATAGCCTTGCTGAGTCCCAGGCCTGGATCGACGAGGCCAGGGCGCGCCGGCCCGACGGCCTCCTGCTGGTGCTGCTCGATCGCCAGCAGCACGCCTGGCCCACGGCCGAGAAGGCGATCGACACGAAGATTCCCGCGGTCCTTTTCTCGCCGGTGGGCAGCTCGTTCACTACGAACACGGCGGCCCCCTCCCGGAAGGGGAGCTGTTTCATTGCCTCGACCGACGATTTCCGGCAGGTCAGGTACGGGCTGAAAATGCTCCAGGCCGGGGCCAGGCTCCGCAGTACCCGCTGCCTGGTGATCGCCGGCAACCAACGGACCGAAAGGGTGATGCCGCATCTGGGCATCCAACTCCGCTATCTTCCCGCCAAGGCATTCCTCGACGAGTACAGGAAGACACCGGAAAGCGGTGAGATCAAGGCCATGGCCGCCGCGCTGATCCGGGGCGCGAAGCGGCTCTTCCAGGCCACCGAGCAGGACGTGGTCAACGGCATCAAGAGCTACGTGGTCGCGCGAACGCTCCTGCGGCGAGAGGAGGCCGATGCGATCACCATGGACTGCCTGGGCGCGTTGGGCAAGACCACGGTCAGCCTGCCCTGCATCGCCTGGTCGAAGATGAACGACGACGGCGTGCCGTCGGCGTGCGAGGCCGACCTCGGCGCGGTGGCGACGCACGCCGTGGTGCAGTATCTCTTCGACCGGCCGGGCTTCCAGCAGGACCCCGTGGCCGAGACGGCCCGCGAGGCGATCATCGGGGCCCATTGCTCGTGCCCCCTGCGCCTGAACGGATTCGGCACGCCTCGGGAGCCCTACGACATCGTCCACCACCATGGCATGCGCGACGCCACGGCAAGGCCGGTGTGGAAGATCGGCCAGCGGGTGACCTCGCTCGACGTCCTGCCCGGCAGCGAGAAGCAGTCTACGCAACTGATCATTTCGGCCGGTGAAGTGATCGAGAACGTCGCGGTCCCGCCGGCCGGCGGCTGCGTGGTCTCGGTGATGATCAAGTTCGACAACGTAACCGACGTGCTGGCTTACCCCGGCTTCCATCAGGTGTTCTTCTATGGCGACTACAAGAGGGAGCTCGTGCAGTTCTGCCGGCTGTACAACCTGGTGCCGATGGTCGTCTGACGCCCCGCGCGGAATCCTGCGGAATCGACGAGAAACCTGGCATCTTCGGAGCCTTCGCATGAGACGTGATTTCGCCCGGATCTTGAAGCGGCTGGCCGCTTCCCTGGTGCTGGTCGGGCTGGCAGTTTCTTCCGGCCCGGCGGCCGAGGGCAAGAGAGTCGCACCGAACCACCCGCCGGGCTTTGCGAAGCCCGAGCCTGCCGAGGTGATCCGGCTGTGGCCGGGAGACGCGCCCGGGCTGGTTCGCGGCGGCAAATCGGAGAGCTTCGAGAACGAGCGCTACCGCAACGTCTCCTCGCCGCAGCTCTTCGTTTACCTCCCCGCCAAAGGGAAGGCCCGGGGCACGGCCCTGATCATCGCCCCCGGCGGCGGATACGCGCACCTGGCGATGTGCGTCCACGTCGAGAACGTGGTCAAGCTGCTCAACGACCGGGGGATCGCCGTCTTCGGCCTCAAGTACCGCACCCTCTACGGGAACAACAACGTGGCCGAAGACGCGCTGGCCGACGGCAAGCGGGCCGTGAGGATCGTGCGGAGCCGGGCTGCGCCGTGGGCGATCGATCCGCGGCGGATCGGCGTGCAGGGCTACTCGGCCGGAGGACATCTGGCCCTGAACCTCGCCTGCCGGTTTGATGAGGGCCGCCCCGGGTCGGCGGATCCGATCGAGCGGTTCGCCAGCCGGCCCGATTTCGTGGTGCTGATGTGCCCCTGGCCCTACAAGCAATCGCTCGACGATTTCCCGCTCGGCAAACGTTCTCCGCCCGCATTCATCGCCAGTGCGAAGGACGACAAGACGGCGCCCTTCGCGTTTGCGGCGGCCATCGATCGGAGGCTCCTGGGTTTAGGAGTGCGCGAAATGCTGTTCTCGCCCGAAACCGGCGGTCACGGGGCCTTCCACGTCGGTATGGTCGAAGGCCTCGGCGGCCGATGGCCCGAGGCCCTCCTGGGGTGGCTCGAAGGGATCGACATGTTGAAGTAACGGCCGAGCAAAAGACGACGGGGGCGGGTTTGGATCACCCGTCCCACAAGGCGTCAGTCACGCTTCGGTGAACTGGTCTCATTGAGCGGAGCAAGCAAAAATGATTCCCAATTCCTGGCGTATCTCGGTGCTGGCATGCCTTGCCGCGATTGTTCTCCATGTTCCGGACGCGTCGGCACGGGAGATTCACGTCGCCAAGACGGGAAACGACTCGCACGCCGGCAGCCTGGAAAGCCCGTACGTGACGATCGGCAAGGCCGCGGCAGTCGCACAGCCCGGGGATACGGTGATCGTTCACGCCGGAACCTATCGCGAATGGGTCAAGCCGCGGCGTGGCGGCAGGGACGAAAGCAGCCGCGTCACCTACCGGGCCGCGGCGGGCGAAGACGTGCTCATCAAGGGCTCGGAGCAGATCACGTCTTGGGCACCACAGGGAAACGGGGTCTGGATGGTCGAACTGCCGAACCGTCTCTTCGGCGACTACAACCCCTATGCCCTCAACATCTCCGGCGGCTGGCTCCTCTACGGCCAGTGGCTGCACCGCGGCGATGTCTACCTGGACGGCGAGGCACTGCGCGAGCAGAAGGCCTTGGAGGACGTGAAACAGCAGCCGCATACCTGGTGCTGCCGGGCAACCGAAAACAACACCACCATTTGGGCAAACTTCGGCAAGGCGAATCCCAATACACAACTCGCCGAGATCAACGTCCGCCAGAGCGTCTTCATGCCGGCAGAAAGCGGCCTCGCGTACATCACGGTCAACGGCTTTCACCTGCTGCACTCTGCCGAGAACTGGGAACCGCCGGGCCTTCCACTGCAGGTGGGAGCGATCGGGCCGCGGATGGGCAAGCACTGGATCATCGAGAACTGCACCGTCACCAATGCCCGCTGCGTGGGCATCTCTCTCGGCCAGGCGCCGGGCGTAGATTACAGCGACATCGACGCCTTCGGCGCGCATATCGTCCGCAACAACGTGATCCGCCGCTGCGGTGAGGCAGGGATCGCCGGCCAAAAGGGCGCAACACGGTGCCTCGTCGCCGGCAACCTCATCGAAGACACGAATTACCGCAAGGAGTTCGGCGGGTGGGAAACAGCCGCCATCAAGTTCCATGAATCGGTCGACACGGTGATCCGCGGCAATCTGATTCGCGGCGTCTATCACCAGGGATATGGGGCATTCGGCATCTGGATGGACTGGGCCAATCAAGGGACCCGCATCACGGGCAACATCATTTACAACACGCAAGCAGCCAACGTTTTCCTGGAAATGAACCACGGGCCGATCCTGGTCGATAACAACGTGCTGATCGGACAAGGGGTCAGGAGCAATTCGGAAGGCACCGTGTTTGCGCACAATCTGCTGGTGGACTGCAAATTCGACATGGTTTCCGACACCACGCGCTCCTCGCAATACTACCAGCCGCACACTCGAAAGGAAGTTGGCCGCAAACACGGCATCCCGGCGGACGACAAGTGGTTCAATAACATTTTCGTTCGTCGGGGCTTGGACGGCGTCAAGAAGGCGTCCGGGTACGCGTCGGATTACAACGTTTTCCTGGAAGGAGCCAAGAAGAGTTCTTTCGCCGATGAACACAGCGTGGTTCACCCCGCGGAGGCCAAGTTCCGTCGAGAAGATAGTCCGGTGGGTGTTTCCATCGGGTTCCGTGTCAATCAAGCCCCATTCGGCGTGAAGGGACCGTTGGTGGATCGCTCGCTGGTGGGAGTGTTTCCGACGGCAGGGCAGACCATCGAAGATCGCAGCGGCCAGCCCATTCGCGTGGATACCGACATTCTCGGAAAAGATCGCGTCCCCCTGGTCGCCGGGCCGCTGGCGGACCTCAAGCCCGGCGAGAACACAGTGAAGTGGTCAACGAGGATGCACTGATCTAGCGAGAATCGCCTTTGGGCGTGCTAACGCGAGAAACGTATGCTCCACGCCACGTCGTTATCGGTGGAGGTCGTGTAACCCACGGGGAATTCGGGACAGAAGCAATGATGAGTCATGGAAGAGACTGTGCGATGCGTTCAACTATCGTGCTCGCTGCTACCGTAACACTCCTCTGCGGCGACCAGATCCCTTCGGCGGCCACTAGCGATCCGCCCGCCTTCGATTCCCCGGCCCTCGCCGCCGCGATCCAAAGGGCCGCCTCGGGCGACACGGTTCGTCTCGGCACGGGGGCGTCCAGGGTTGGCCGCCCCTGGAAGAGGCCGCGCGATTCGATCTGCTCGACGCGTCGGCAGGCGGAGCGCACGCGAAGGTCTATGCCAGCCCGCAGGGCAACACCTGGCAGCGGCTGAAGCAACTCAACCCTCACCTGGTCGTCATCCAATACGAATTGGGGCCCGGCGAGTACAATATGGCGCCGTGGGGCGGACTGGGCGACGGCTGGGAGTGGATCAAGAAGCACCACGGCATCGGCAGCGCCGACCGCTGGATCGCCGTCGGGGCCCGGTACGGCGAGTACCTGGAAGCGGTGCCCTACCGCAACGAGCGATTGATGCTGGTCGGGAACCCCAATTGGCAGCGGTACTGGCTGGAAAGCGTGTACGCCAGACTCTGGACCAAGGCGGGGACAGACGGCATTGGGGTGGATGGCGTCTTCGCCGACATCGTTAGCCATCCGGAGGACTGGGCGGACCTCGACGCTCAGCCCCATCCCGTCTTTGCGGCCATGGACGAAGGATCGTTTGTGCATCCCTGGGGACGCCCGGATCGCTTCAATTTCCGCACCGAGGAGCAGTGGCTGTTGCAGGTGCGTACGATGCGATCCTTGAAGCACGTGCGGGCCCTGATGAACGTGCACGGCAACGTGCGCTCGCAGGCGCAAGACATGACCCGCATGGATGCAACAGATGCCGACGGCAATCGCGCCTGGGACGTATTCTGGTATGCCTTGACCTCCTTCCTGCAGGGCTATGACGACGTCCGGCAGAACGCCTACTTGAACTTCACCGTCTGGGGCTACCAGCCGCTTCTACTGGTTCAAGGAGTTCGACCCGCGCTATCTACACCTCGGCCCGGCGCGCGGAGAGATGCAACGGGCGGAAGGGGAGCAAGGCCACGTCTATCTGCGGGAGTTCGACGCCGGCTGGGTGGCGACCAACCCGACCGGCGCCGATTCGCGGGGAGTGATGGTGCCGGCGGGCAGGGCACGGATCCTGACGCATGACACCTTCGAGCAGGCCGAGGCTCAGCCGCTCGTAGCGCGATTCGACCTCCCCAGGCACCGCGGCGTTCTGCTGCTGAAGGAAGGGCATCAGTGCCGCCGACGGTAAACTACATTCCTGGCGCTCCCCTTGGGATTCCATCCCGACTGGCAAGAATGCGCTAATGGAGGATCCACGCCCCTCGCCGCTCTGCTTCCGCACCGTTGGCAGCCGGCCTGAGCCGCTCTTCCTCCCCGCGCCTCTTCCATCCGTCAGCCTCGCCTGGCCCTCCAACGCCGGCCAGCGTGTTCCGCCGGACGGTTACTGAGAAACGAACGGATTCCGAACGAGGCCCCGCAGAGAGACCGCACAAGCCGGCCGAAAAAAGTGTGCAGGCATCCTCGGGGCCATGTTTGCCGCGGCATCATCTTTACGTGTTGAGGGAGAGCCCCGGGATGGTTCTGCCCTCGCCTATTCCGCGAGGCCCTTCCACGTCTCGCGTTCCAGAAAGCTCCCCTCGACGTTCCCCTCCATCCGCCGAAACATCTCGGCGGTGACGGAAAACGACATCACGTCCTTGCCGAGCTGCCGGCGGACGTTCTTGCGGGCCGACAGATCGACCAGGCCGACCACCGCCCGCGGGTTCGCCTTCTCGCTCTCCCGGTACGTGCAGATCCCGATGGCCTGGCAACCGGCGGCAAACGGGATGGCCACGTTCTCGTTGTGCTCGCCCTCGTAGTTGGCCAGGACCACCAGGGCCGATAGCTGGTCGGGGTTGACCAGGAAGGTGATGCTGCGGACGTTGTCCCGCGTGAGATCCACCTCGCGGAGCGGCTTCATGACGACGTAGCGGGCGGGAATGTCCATGATCGGCAGCCCGGCGAGGAACTTGGCCACGACCTGGGGGCTCTTGAGGTACCGCTCGCCCTGGAGGAACTCGTCCGCCATGGCCGTCGCACCGGAGGCGGCCATCTCGTGGCCGATCGCCCGGCCCGCCTCCGAGCCAGCGTTCCCCGTGGAGAGGAAGCGGCAGAAGGACTCCTCGCCGCCGGGAAAGTTCCGGTAGTGATCCCCGAACCCCAGTCCGACGCCCCCGCCCCAGCAGCCAAAGGTCTCGCGGCTGGCGACGGCGGTCTTCCCTTTGGCCGCGGCCGCCAGAAGGAACATGACACAGCCCCACTTGCCGGGGGCAAACTCCATCGCCCGCTCGGGCTTCTCGTCCGCCCAGAACAGGGCCACGGGCTCCAGTGCCAGGTGAATCGCCGCGGCAATCCTGCTGTCCATAGGAATCCTTTTCGAGTGGATAGACCGACCCGGCTCGCGAGACGGGCTGATTCACGGGTCGAGCCCCCGTTGGCTGTCGCACACCGCCGTGGATTGTACCCAACGCGCAGCCCAGGCTTCCAGTGGGCAGCGGGTAGCTGGGGCACAGCGAGCGCAGCGAGCGGTGCCCCGGACCTTGGGCAGGGAGGGGATCTCTCGCAAAGGCGCAAAGGTGCCAAGGAAGAAGTGAAAGACGAGGGGAGCAGGCCGCGGCATTCCTTCGCGACGAGGCGGCCTTGCGGGAGATGGTTTTCTCTCCCTTTATCTCACCGGACGGCGGCGATTCTGCCGATCGGCTCACCCGAGCTGATCACGGTGATCTTGGCTCGGGCACTGAAGCCGGCGGGGCCCTCGCAAGTGAATTCCGCCTCGCTGGCGCCGGCGGCCAGCTTTGGCGCTTGCGAGGAGAGTTTCAGTTCCTGGACCAGCGCGCCCCGCTCGTCGTAGAGCTTGCAGTCGGCCGGCGCGTTGAACTCGAGATACGAGCCGCTTTCCAGCGTCACCGGGAACACGATCCGGCGGCCGCCGATCGTCACGCTCGGATTGGCGAGCTTGACCTTGCTGGTGCGCAGGGCCTTGATCGGACCCAAGTAGCAGGTCACGCCGTCTTTGGAGGGCAGGTGGTTGTAGTAAAGGTTCAGCGCGCTGGTATGGCTGCGGATCAGCGGCGAGCGATATACCGCGTATGGGTTGGCGTAGGGCCAGGTGTAATCGGCGTACTGCTCCGCGTCGCGCTCGCGCAAGAGAAGCTCGAAGTATCGCCAGCCGCGGAAGTCGACCTTCACGTAGTGCTCGTCGAAGGTGTCCCAGAACTGCGGCGGATTGGTCAACTGGAAGTTGAGGACCTCTTGCTTGCCGTCGCCGTGGACCCAGACGCCCAGGGCGTTGTATTTCTCCAAGTCAAGGGGCTTGGCGAATCGCCTGGCGGCCAGGCACCATGCCCCTTGGGGCGACGAGTTCTCGTTTCGGGCCGAGTAGCGCCCGCTGGCACGGCCGGTCTTGACGTGCTCGGTCGAGAGGCCAAACTCGTGGCGAACGCCCGGGGCGGCCCCCGCCGCGACGAACTCGCCCGGAGCCGTGAAATCGGCGAGCACCGGGCCGTCGGCCCCCTCGTAAGGCTCGGCGGCATAGAGGGCTTCGAGCCTCAAGCGGACGGGCTGGGCGGGATGGCGGTTCCGCACGGTCCATCGTTGGCTGCCGTCGGCGAGCCCGGTGACCTTGTGCGTGGCGTACGCCGTGGGGACGAACTGCCACGATCCGTCCGCGGTCTCCACGAGCCGGAAGTCCTCTTGCTCCGCTTTCAGCCTCTGGCGGATTTCCGCCGGGCAGCGGCCGGACAGCCGCAGCCGCTCGTAGCGGCCGAGCATCGCCAGGTACTCGTTTTGCCGGGCGTTCCAGGGCTGGGGGCCCACGGACACGCCCTGGAACGAGCTGGGGGCGTCGTAGGCCAGGGCCTTGGCGCAGAGGTACTCGAACTCGTCGGCGGTCTCGGCCGGATGATCGCGATCCGGCCCGAGGATCACCCACCAGCCCAACTGCGCCGGCAACAGGGCCGCCTGCCGATAGTCCTCGTTGGCCCGGCAGTGCAGGTCGACGAACCGCTTCAGGGCCCAGTTCGGGTGATCCCAGGCGCCGATGCGGCTGTGGAACGCCCACTCGTGGTAGCCCCAGGAGCTGGCCTCGACGAGGACCCGCCGCTGGATCTGCCGGAAAATCGCTTCCCGCATCTTCGCCACGCCGTGCCATCCGCCGACCATACCTTCGGCGCCGTCCTGATAGATCATGTCGAAGCCGCAGGTGTTGAAGACGCGGCCGATGGCGGCGGCCAGCTCGTCGACGAGCGTCGAGTTTTCGTCGGGGAGGAACGAGGTGTAGCGGACGAAGAGGTGATGGACGGCCGCTCCTTTCTCATGGGCCCTGGCCTTCGTACCCATGGCGCCCCGCTGGCAGCCGGTGAAGCCGTAGGGGGGCTTCGCGGCCAGACCCGTGTATTGGATCAGCTCATCCCCGACCCGCAGCACGTTTCCCCGGCTGCCGTAGGCCCAGATCGTGTCGAGGTCCTCGGGCTTTTCGCGGGTCCGCAAGGCGCCGGCCTTCTCGTCCACGGGCTCGGCAAGCGAGAAGCTGGCGTCCTTGGCCAGCCGGGGATCCGGGACCGGGGAGGCCCAACGATCGCCGGGCGAGATGCAGCCGGTGAGGATGTGCATGCCCGCCTTGAGCCCGGCGGCGTGGATCTTGTCCACGGCGGCTTTGAGTCCCGCCAGCCCGTTGGGAAACGCGTCCTTGCGCGGCTCGTAGTGGCCCAACGACTGCTCCCAGCCGATGAAATGGATCTCGGCGATGCCGGCCTTGCGGGCCAGGGCGATCCAGTCGTCGACGTTCTTTTCGGAGACGTCGGCGAAGACGTACGAGCCGCGGTTCTCCTCGGCGTCCAGGGCCCAGGGGCCGCCCAGCGGAGAGCGGACCGCGCCTTCGGCCTGGAGCACCTCCTTGAGCACTTGGCGAATCGCGGGGGCCGGGCAGCCCGCCAGGGCAACCTTGCCGCCGCGGAGGCCGTACTTCGCATAGCCGACCGCGCGGACCTGGGCGGGCCTTCCGCCGACCGCGCCGAGCATCTGCAGGTTCAACGTCCGCAGGGCCGCGGCGAAATCGGCGTCCGAAGCCACGCCCGACATCCCGCTCACCCGGTCGGAGCACGTCAAGGCCAGGTTCAAGAGCGAGATCTCCTCGACCGCCGGGTCGCTGACGGACTCGACCTCCAGGACGAGATATCGCGGCTTGCAGGCCACCTTGAGGACCGCGGTGATCGCCGGCTTGGCGAACTCGACGGTGAGCTTCCCGCCGGCGTAGCGGCACGCCGTGGGTGCATGATCGGCGCCGCCCTTCTTGACCGTCAAGACGGGCCGTTTCCCCGCCGGCGCCAGGTAGTCTTTGCCGCTCTGCTTGCCGACGAAGGCGAGATTCCTACCGTCGAGCCCAATCACGTAGCGGATGAACTCGTTTTCCAGGACGATCTTGGCCGCTTCGGCCTTGGGTTGGGGCTCCGCTCGGCCATCCGGGGTCATTCCCAGACATGCCATCGCAGCAATGAGCAGTTTCTTTGTCATGGGAGATCTCCTATGAACCCGTGGAGTGCCCGCTCGATCATATCCCGCCGAGCCAGCCCCTCCAACCACTCACCCGGAATCCCCGACTCGCCCCAATAGGCTCCAGCAAGCTGCCCGCACACGGCCCCGGTCGTGTCGGCATCGTCGCCCAGGTTCACGGCCCGCAGCACCGCCTGCCGGAAGTCCCTGGCGTCGTGGAACGCCCACAGGGCTGCTTCCAGGCTCTTCACCACGTATCCCGACCCGACGATCTGAGGCGGCTCCTTCTCCCGGAAGCTGCCGGCGGCTACCTCGGCGACTTCCGGGTGCAACGCGTGAGACTCCTTGAGTTGCAGCAGGGGCCCCCAGTTCGGCGCCAAGACCTCGTCGCGGTCGATCCCGTGAATCAGCCCGCAGAGGACCAGTCCGAGGTAGGCACATGCCGACAGGCATTGCGGGCTGGCGTGGGTTGGCCGGCTGGAGTCGCGAAGCTTCTGGACCAGATCCTCCAGCCGATCGGGGAATAAATCGACATAGCGAATCGGCACCGGAGCCAGCCGCATGATCGAGCCGTTGCCGCTGGCCTGCGGCGACGGGTCACCCGAGGTCTTGGCCTCCCCGGTCGTCTCGAAGCGAGCCAGGGCACTCCGGGTGGTAGTGCCGATGTCGAAGCAGCGGCCGTTGACCGAGTACGCTCCTTTCCGCCACCAAGCCACGTAGCGGCGGGCCTGGTCGTTCAGGTCCCAGCCCACCGCGGCGATGCTGTCGGCCAAGGCGAGGGCCATGCTGGTGTCGTCGGTCCACTCGCCGGGCTTGAGGCCGTGGGGCCCGCCGCCGCGGTAGCCGGTCACTTCCGGGAAGGTACCGGGCATCTGGAACTCGACGGCCGCGCCGAGGGCGTCGCCGACGGCGAGGCCGAAGAGGGCGCCGCGTTGGCGATCACGGTTCAACATGGCTCGACCACTTGTTCATGCCCCCCCCGAAGTGCTGGCCTCTCAATCTGCAATCGCCTGCAGGGCAAGAATGGGAACCAGGTCGCTGATCGGCAAGTCGTGGCCGGGACGCAACTGCGTCATGGAGATCACGATCATCTGCTCCTTGGGGTCGATCAGGAACGTCGTGTTGAAGAAGCCGCCCCACCCGTAGCTGCCGAGCGATGCGTTCAGATTCGTCTGCCCACGATCCGTGAGGATGAGAAAGCCGAGACCGAACTTTTGGGGCCCGCCCATCGAGAGCTCGCCGACCTGATTGCTCGTCATCAGCTCCACGGTCTTGCGACTCAACAGCCGTGCCCCGTTCAACTCGCCGCCGCTCGCCAACATCTGGCAGAATCGCATGTAGTCGGGGGCAGTGGAGCACAGACCTCCACCGCCTGAATAGTAGCGCCGCGGGCCATGGTACGGATAGTCAACGGAATACACGAAGGAGCCCTGGGCGATCGGCTCGTCAGACACCCTTTTCAGCTTCCCTCCGGCCGTACGCTCATAGACCGCCGCCAGCCGGTCTAGTTTCTCTTTCGGAGGAAAGAATGCCGTATCCTTCATCCCCAACGGCTCAAAGATGCGGTCGCGGAAGAACTCGTCCAGCGTCTTCCCCGATACGACCTCGACCAGACGGCCCAGAACGTCAACCGACAAGCCGTATTCGAACTTCTCGCCTGGCTGGTGCAGGAGGGGCAGGCCCGCCAGCTTCTTCATCTTCTCCGCCAGCGTGCCCTCGTCTTGCACGAGACCGTGGGTAATCCCGGCCTCCTTGTAGAGCGGCCCCAAGTGCTCGTTCCACTGGTAGGTGAGGCCCGAGGTGTGAGTGAGAAGATGTCGGACGGTGATCTCCCTTTTCGCCGGCACGGTGGCAGGGCCTTTCGCGTCGCGCTGGCCGGACTTGTCGAGGACGAGGACCTTCGGCTTCTTGAACTCCGGGATGTACTTCGAGACCGGATCGTCCAGCAGCACTCGCCCTTCCTCGTAAAGCATCATCACGGCCACGCTCGTGACGGGCTTGGTCATCGAGGCGATGCGGAAGATCGCGTCGGTCCGCATCGGCTTGTTGGCCTCGCGATCCATCATGCCGGCCGCCTGAAGATAGACGACTTTGCCTCGTCGAGCGACCATCGACACGGCGCCCGCCGTGCGCTGGTCTTCGACGGCCCGCCGCATGAAGGCGTCGAGCCGCTCGAGGCGCTGGGACGACATGCCCACTTCCTTGGGCTCAGCCCTGGGAAGCTCCTGGCCGGCGGCGAAGGAGATCAGCAGAGCGAGGCAAAGCAGCAGAGATAGCCAGCAGCAACAAGTCTTCGACATGGCGGTGCCTCCTCGGCAAAGTATCCATAGGTTGGGGACTCGGCTCTTGGCCATCTCCCGTCGCCGGACATGGACCGGATCGCGATCCTGCCGTCCGAGCGTAATCGGGAAGAGCTGGGCTCAATCGTAGCCAATCGCTCCTTGAGAGACAAGTTGTGAGAGGGGTGCCGGGCACCCTTGGGCCGCGGCCTTTCAGCCGCGGAAACCCAGGCCGCATGCAGTCACGAGGACGGCAGACTGGTGTAGGTGATTTTGCGAATTGTCCTTATGCTGTTGAGGCATGGGGAGACAAGAACGGCGTTGTCCGAACTGCCAACGGTTGGAGGCCGCTCTCTCGCTTTCGCGTGCTCCAGCAAGTCGAGTTGGTCGAGAAGCCGTATCGGGTGACCGAGCACCGACACGAAGTGAGGCCCAGAACATCGCCCCGCGGTTCCGCGGACACGGCGACGCCTATTTCACCTTCCTGGACAGGCCGGGCATCGAGCCGACCAACAACGGACCGGAGCGGCAAATACGCTTCCTGGCCATCGACCGCAAGATCACGCAAGGCACCCGGGGCGAGGCGGGTCGTCGGTGGTGCGAACGGATCTGGACGGTGCTGGCCACCTCCGCCCAACAGGGCCGCTCGGCCTTGGAGTTCCTCTACAGCTCGATCGTCGCCTACTTCACCGACCAACCCTTCCCCTCCCTCCTGCCTCTACCTCCGTGACCGGGTACCTCCCGCCCGTTGGGCAACCAGTTTGGGGTACACCCACCTGACACTTTGGCGAACTGGTGGCAATGGGTGGCCATCGGCGCGAGCAACACCGGTCTTGGGCGTCACCAGTGGAGCCCCCCGGGAACGCCAACACAGGCTTGCTGGGCTTTGCCGGGCCGGCCCTCCAGAGCGTCCTCAAAAGGTCCTCGCCGGCGTGCCAAGGCGTCTCCAGGAAGCGGTCTCATCAGAGGTCGTGGCCAAACGGCTTTGGGCGTCGATCCCGTGGTTTGGCCCCGCCCGGTTCCTCCCGACGTGTTGCCAGCCGTGGGAGTCCTGCAACATGGGAGGCTCGGGTCGGTGGCCGTGTGCTGGGGCCAGCAGGTTGACTCGGCGGGCGGGATGCAGAATTCTGGTCCACGTGGGATTGGTGACCGAGGAGTGCTGCCTTGTGTCTGCCTGGTTCTTGCCCAGTTTAACATCGAGATTCGTAGAGTCATCGGAAAGGGATGCCTCCTGGAGGCCCACAGGCCGGTTTCGCCGTTGCGGCGGGCAAGACCTCGGCAGACGCTCCCGGTAGGCGGCTAGCGACAGGATTCCGGATCTGTCAGGGGTTGCAGTGTTCGCGCACGCATGCAGAGCGATCCGTCGGCTTACGGCTTGCGCAGGCGATCACAAGGCCCGGCTCCCGGTCGGGTACGAGCGCGACCTCTACATCCCGCCAGACGGCAGCACTCCGTTCTGGGACGTTCTACGAAGTCTGCACGAGGTGCTTCCACGAACTCGACAAGCATCAGGCAGGGCTGATCGAACTTGCGGCAATCCGGCAATCCCGCGATGAGATCGTGTTTGCGTGGCGGGGCCCTGTCGGATAAACTACATGACCGTGCCAACCTATTCAGACTGAACCAGAGGAACAGTCCCGCCCCCTTGGCTTTCTCCAGGAGCGACGCGATGCACAGGCGAGGTGATCATGTTCGAGACCATGCCCCGGGATCGCATCCGGAAGCACCTTCCCCGGTTGACCCGATCGGTGGGCCACTGGACCGGCGGGGCTTCATCCACCGCGCCGCGGCGATCGGGGGCGTCGTGGGACTGAATGCTCTCTTGGCTTCCGGGTCCGCTGCGGCCGAGCCCGAGCGGCTGGCGCCCGTCGGCGAAGCCAAGGGCATCCATCCGGGGCGGGTGGTGTGGGTCCACGACCCCAAGGTGACCGACTGGAAGGGCCCGGGAGACGGTCGCTGGTACGCGGACAACCGCACCAAGCAGGATCGCGTGGACGCCATGATGTCGCGGGCCGTTTGCGAGCTGACCGGCCAGGGCACGGTCGCCAAGGCCTGGGACAAGCTGTTCCGCCACTTGAACCAACTGCGCGGCAAGGGCGACGTGGCCTACAAGCCCGGCGAGAAGATCGTCATCAAGCCGAACTGGGTGGGGATGATCTGGCGCGAGGGCATGGTGGACCCGAAGACCTATACGCTCAAGACCCGGCAGGACTACATGAACACGGCGCCGCAGATGATCGTCGCGCTGGTGCGGCAGCTCACCGGGGCCGCCGGAGTTGACCAGGCCGACGTCTCGGTCTGCGACTCGCTGGCCTATCTGGTCCACGAGTACTACGGGATCCTGTACAGGGAGTTCCCCGACGTGCAGTACGTGGACTACGGGGGGAAGTTCGGGCGGGTCAAGGTCAAGCCGTCGCAGGTGCCGCTCTACTGGAGCTGCCGGCCGCAGGGGAAGGCGCCGGACTATCTGCCGGTCTGCTTTGCCGAGGCGGAGTACCTGGTCAACTTCGCCAATCTCAAGGCCCACTCCGGCACCGGAGTGACCCTCTGCGGCAAGAATCACTTCGGCTCGCTGGTCCGCTGGCCGGCGCAGGAGGGCTACTACGACATGCACCGCGCCTCGTTCTCCAAGCAGACGAGGATCTACCGGGAACAGGTGGACCTGATGGGGCACGCACACCTGGGCGGCAAGACCGTGCTCTACCTGATCGACGGGCTCTTCTCGGGCGTCCATCCGATCGACCCGGCGCCGCGGAAGTGCAGCTCGCCGCCGTTTGACGGGAACTGGGCATCGAGTCTTCTGGCCTCGCAAGACCCGGTGGCCATTGACTCGGTGGGGCTGGATCTCCTCCGGGCGGAGTGGGAGCATCCGCGTGCGTCCGGCGTGGACGACTATCTCCGCGAGGCGGCCCTGGCGCACAACCCGCCCTCCGAGACGTTCTACGACCCGGATCATGCGACTCCGGTCAAGCGGCTGGCCAGTCTCGGCGTGCACGAGCACTGGAACAATCCCCGACAGAAGCAGTACTCCCGCAATCTGGGGACCGGCCAGGGGATTGAGCTGGTGGCCGTGAGCTAGTGTTCTTTTCGGAGTAAGGTCCACTTTCCTTGATGCCCGGCGAAGGCGGAAGGGGGGAGGGCAGTAGTTGTGGCGTCACCCGACGATGGACACGGCTGTTCAGGTTGCCTCGGGAGCCCGTGCTGTCGGCCCACAGATTCGCTCCACGATGCGATGCTGAGCCCCAGGTCGATACTTTGGACCTCCCCGCCCAAACGTCGATTCTGGCGCGCTAAACCCGCACTGAGGGTGCGGTTCTTCGAGGGGTCGGCCTCGGGGACGTGTCTGGACACCTTGAGCCCGCCACGGATGCGCAGGCCACTCCAGCGGCTTCCAAGGACTTCCTCACCAGTTTTTCCCCGGAGGCCCCGGGCACCCATGTCGCAAGCACTATGCCTTGGGTTTCTTTCTTGCTGCGGCGGGTCTTTCGCGCGGCGCCGGGCGCGTCACCAGAGGTGACTTCGATCCGCCCCCCTGCCACAGATCGTACTTCGCCTCGGCGTAGCGAGCGAAGAACTCGTCGAGGCGCCGGCGCAAGGCATTGAGGGTCGGCTCGCAGGGCTGATAGCGGGCCAGGTTGGACCGCTCGGCCGGGTCGTTGGCCAAGTCGTACATCTCGTCGGGCCCGTCCGGATACCGCCGCGTGTACTTCCAGTCCGCGGTGCGGATCATGCGGGTGTTCTCGAACTCGTAGAAGACGACGTTGTCCCAGGCGATCCGGCCGCCCTCGAGCGCGGCCGAGTAGTCGCGGCCCGGGGACCTCGGCGTGCCCGGAATCTTGTCGGCAAGGCCCAGGTAATCAAGCAGCGTGGGGAACAAGTCGTAGTTGGCCACCATCAGCTCGGACTGCGATCCCGCGCGGATCCTCCCCGGATGGCGATAGATCATCGGCACGTGGATCCCCGGATCGAACGTGTGCAGCGGGCGCGTGTGGTCGCCCATGCCCCACACGCCGTTGTGGCCGCCGGCCAGCCCCTGGTCGGCCGTGTAGATCACCAGGGTGTTCTCGTCCAGGCCGAGCCGCTTGAGGGCATCCAGCACGCGGCCCACCCCGTCGTCCACGCCGCTGATCTCCGCCGCATAGCGGCGGATGGCTTGGGGATTGTTCAGATACTCCTTGTTGTGGAACAGCCAGGGGTGCATCTTCTCGCGGGGGAAGGAGGGCAGCTCCTTGTCGGCGTAATACTCGGCGTGGCGGTTGCGCGCGGGACGCAGCAGGCTGCGGCCCAGGCCGTACGGGCCGTTGTAGGCCAGGAAGAGAAAGAAGGGCCGCGCGCGGTTCTCTTCGAGGAAGCCCACGGCCCGCCCGGTCCAGAAATCCGTCAGGTAGGTCGGCTCCTTGCGAATCTTGCCGTCCTCGATGACCTCGGCGTCGTAGAACGCGTCGGTGTGTCCGTGCGGGCGCGTGACCCAGAAGGTAAAGCCCTCTTGGGGATGCAGGTTGTCGCCCAGGTGCCACTTGCCGCTCAGCCCGCACACGTAGCCCGATTCGGCCAGGATTTTCGGCAGGCTGCGGAACTCGCGGATCGTCGAGTACGAGCCCGGACCCACTTGGGGCGGCCCGGCCTGCAAATAGCAGTGCACGCCGTGCTGGGAGGGGATCAACCCGGTGAGCAGGGTGGCCCGCGTCGGCGAGCACACGCCGTTCGAGGCAAAGCAGCGGGTGAAGAGCATCCCTTCACGGGCGAGCCGGTCGATGTTGGGCGTGCGGATGTCCCGGTTCCCGTAACACCCCAGCGTCCACGCCGCTTGATTGTCGGTGAGGATGAGCAGCACGTTCGGCCGATGCGCTTCGGCGGCCCACCCCCAAGGCAATCCCGCTCCCGCGAGCGCCAGAAGGGCACCGAGGCAGCGGACGGCCCAGAGTTGATCAACACGCATGGCACCAACCTCGCTCGTTGCTCAGGGTGGCTATGGTTGCCCAGCCGCTTAATCCGACATTTCCCATTTGCAGTGAGCCTGGAATCGATCCGGGCTCGCATAGTCCTCCATCCTACAAAGGCGCCCCCCCGTGTCCAGCAGGAGAACTTCCCCGCGACCGTTTCCCTGGTGGCCACGTTGTCGAATCGAGGGCCGATCAGGGGCGGATGCAAGAGGCTCCTCAAGGATGCCCCCCACAGGAGGCGCAGCGTCAACCTGACCCCGGATTCGGCATTCCTGGAGCCCAGCAAGTCCGTACAGGAAAAAGGGTTTCGGTCGTCTCGTCGATCGAGGCCCTTTGCTGTTTCTTGGCCTGATTCTGCTTTCCAAAGCTCGTCGGCCACCTTGTGGGTGTCCAGGTCCACGCAGCACGCCCTCGTCGTGCTGGTCGAGGCGTGCTTCAGGACTCCCACTTCGATCACCTCCGTCTTGCCACCGACCTTCTTCTTTACCCTCTTCTGGGTCCGATCGACCGCCGCCCCGGCCGCCTTCCCAATCTTGGTGATGATCCGGCTGGCCCGCTTCCCGCTCATCCGGAGGTCACGTCGGCCCAACGTTTTGCAGGCCGCGAACCACCACCTCCAGGAACTCGCGGGCCCGCCGCGCCAGCGCGTCAACCTCTTCGGGCTTCTCGGGGCGGGGAACCAGCGGGGCAAAGATGTTCTCGCAGCACAGAGGCATCGCCAGGCCCGTGAATGCCACCGGATGGAGCAGGCGATAATGGTCGATCTCGCCGAAGCCCGGCCCGCAGTCCTCGTCCTTCGGCCAGTTGCGATGGTCCTTGATCGAGAAGCTGCGGACCTCGGCCGCGCACTTGCGGATGTCGGGGATCGGATCGAGATTCAGGTAGTCCATGACGTTCCCCGCGTCGTAATTGACCATGATCGCCGGGTGGTTCACCTCGCGGACGATCTCGGCGCAGGCCTGGCCCGTGCCCGTGGTGCCGCCGTGCTGCTTGACGACGATCGTCACGCCGTGGTGGCGGGCCACGGGGGCCAACTGCTTGAACCGCTCCACCCAGACGGCGCGGTTGCCGCCCTGGGTTTGGCCGAAGGTCAGCACCTGGGGAATCCCCGCGGCGGCGGCCTGCTGGATGCGGTTTGTCAAGACGGCAACCGCCTGGGGCGCCTCGGGATAGATCGTGGAGAACATCATCAGGGGCTCCAGGCCCAGGTCGCGGCAGCGTTGGCCCAAGTCGCGGGCCTTATCCGGCGGCGCGTCCTGGGGTAGGACGGCAACTCGCTGGCCGGCCGCTTCCTCGTGCGTCGTGCCCCAGGCCACGTACCGATATCCGGCCCGCTTGATCCCCTCCAGCGCGCGAGCCAGCGGAAACCTCGCGTAGGGCAAGGTCATGCAGGCGATCTGGAACTGCGTGGGCTTGCGGGCATCGGCGCCTGCCAGCATGGCAGGCAACGTGAAGGGCGCCATCGCCGCGCCGGACATGGCCGCGGCGCCCATCCGCACAAACGAACGCCGGGAAAGCAGAGGACAGGACGCAGGCGTTTGGAGCGACATCGCCAATCTCCTCATCTGCCGTCGGAGAAACGCGCAACCGTGATGGATTATGCCCGGGCCGCAGTCCGCCTGCAACGGCCCTCCGGTCCATCTTGCTTCCTCCGATCAATCGCGTACACTGGGAGGGTGAGACTCCCATCCACGCGAGAACCTGCGACGGAGGGCTCGGCGATGCTCCGCTACCCCGCACTCTCGGGCTTGTTCTTGGCCTCTCTTGCGGCGGGACTCGCGGCCGCGGCGGAGCCGCCGCAACCCACCTCCCCCACGGATCGCGTGATCGGGCTGTTCAACGGAAAGGACCTTGCCGGGTGGTGCTCGTGGCTGAAGGCGACGGGCCACATGGATCCCAACAAGGTGTTCTCCGTCAAGGACGGAGCGATCCGCGCCTCCGGCGAGGGGCTGGGCTATCTTGCCACGGAGAGAGGCTACAAGGACTATCGCCTGGTCGTCGAGTACAAGTGGGGCGAGAAACACAGCGGCACGGGCATCGTCCGCAACGCCGGGATCCTTTTGCACGCCGTCGGACCCGATGGCGGCGCGGGCGGCGCGTGGATGACCTGTCTCGAATGCCAGCTCGCCCAGGGCTGCGAGGGCGATTTGATCGTCATCCGCGGCAAGGATCAGGCCGGCAAGGTCCTGCCGGCGACGATCACTTGCGAAACGCAGCTTGCCTCGGACGGCAGGACTCGCTGGAAGAAGGGTGGCACCAAGACGGTCTATTCCGGCAGGCAGTTTTGGTGGTCGAAGCACGAGCCGGGCTTTGAGGAGAAGCTCGACGCCCGCGGGAAGTGGGACGTCGCCAGCCCGCTGGGCCAGTGGACCCGGGTGGAGTGCCTCTGCAAGGGCGATCGCGTGACCATCAGGGTCAACGGCGTCACCGTGAACGAGTGCTTCGACACCTGGCCTTCGGCGGGCAAGATCCTCCTGCAGAACGAAGGGGATGAAATCTACTACCGTGTCCTGGAATTGCATCCGCTCAAAGAGCGGTAACCCACGTCTCCAGATTCACGAGGGGCCATCTCATGGCAGATCGAAGGAACTCTGTACCGTCCAACTGCACCTCGCGTCGACGTTTTCTCGAAAGATCGCTGCTGGGGGCGATCGGGGGCGCGGCCTTGTCGCGGACCCTTGCCGTCCATGCTCACGCCGCGGGAACCGACCTTCTGCGGGTGGGGCTGATCGGCTGCGGCGGGCGCGGGACGGGGGCAGCCGCCCAGGCCCTGCAGGCCGACAAGAACGTCAAGCTCGTGGCCATGGCCGACGCCTTTGCGGACCGCGTGGAGAAGAGCCTCGCCGCCCTGCAAACGCAGCAAGCGATTGCCGGCAAGATCGACGTGCCGCCGGAGCGCCGCTTCGCCGGGTTTGACGCCTACCAGAAGCTTATGGCCAGCGGCGTGGACGTGGTGCTGCTCTGTGAGCCGCCCCACTTCCGCCCGGCCCACCTCAAGGCGGCGATCGACGCGGGCCTCCACGTCTTCGCCGAGAAACCGGTCGCCGTCGATTCCCCGGGCGTGCGCCTGGTCCTTCAGACGTGCCGGGAGGCCGAGAAAAAGCGGCTCTCCATCGTCTCCGGGCTGTGCCTCCGCTATTGTTACGGATTCCAGGAGACGGCCAAACGAGTGCACGAGGGCCAGATCGGCGAGGTGCTTGCCCTGGAGGCCAACGATTACCGCAGCGGCGGTGGCGGCGGGAAGCCCCGCGAGCCGGGCATGACCGACATGCACTGGCAGATGCGCAACTGGTACTTCTTCACCTGGCTCTCCGGCGACTTCAACGTGGAACAGCACGTCCACTTCCTCGACGTGTGCGCGTGGGCCATGAAGAACGAATACCCCGTCCGCGCGGTCGGGCTGGGCGGGCGCCAGGTCCGGACCGGCCCCCACAGCGGCAACATCTACGACCATCACTCCGTGGTCTACGAGTATGCCAACGGCGCCAAGCTTTACAGCAACTGCCGGCAGATTCCCGGCTGCTACAACAACATGAGCGCCCAGGTGACCGGCGCCAAGGGAAAAGCGGTGTTCTCGGAAAGCCGCCGCGGACTGAAGATCGCCGGCCAGCACCCGTGGACCTATGCCGGCCCGGAGAACAACTTCTACCAGACCGAGCACGACGAGCTGTTTGCCGGCATCCGCGCCGGAAAGCCGATCAACAACGGCCAGTACATGGCCAGGAGCACGCTGCTGGCCATCATGGGCCGCATGGCCACGTACACCGGCCAGGCGATTACCTGGGAGCAGGCCATGAACTCCAAGGAAGACCTGGCGCCGCCGAAATACGAGTGGGGGGAATTGCCCGCGCCGCGCGTGGCCATGCCCGGTATGACGAAGTTCGTATAAGCCGTTGACCCCGGCAATCCACCTCAGTCAACCCGGCGGTGCCCCATGTCTTTTCGTTCGGCGGTCTTGGGCGTGGTTCTCTTTTGCCTGTCGATTGCCCTTGGCGCGCCGGCGGCCGGTCTGACCGAGGACTCGGCTGAACTCGGCCCCGTAGCCGAGGCGATCCGCCGGCTCAATCCGCGTGTCCTACCCGCCGAAGCCAACGGCTCGCGGCCCGAGCGACTGAGCCGGATGGTTGGCAAGGACGTTGGCCGGCGCCGTGACGAGTTGAACCGGCGGGACCTGGAAGTGTGGCGGTCGATCCGCAACCGCGACGAGTGGGAGAAGCTGAAGGCACCCCGGATCGAGGCCCTGCGCCGCTCTCTCGGGCAGTTCCCCGCTCCTCCCCAGGACCTCCGCATTACGACCACGAAGGTTCTCCACGGCGACGGTTTTCAGATCGATTGTCTGGTCTTCGAGAGCCGGCCGGGGCTGCTCGTGACGGCGAACCTCTATCGGCCGGCCAGACCACCGAAGCGCATGCCGGGCATCTTGATCTGCCACAGCCATCACAACCCGAAGGACCAAGGCGAGCTTCAGGACATGGGCATGACCTGGGCCCGGCAGGGCTCTGTGGTGCTCGTGATGGATCAGCTCGGACACGGCGAGCGGCGGCAACATCCGTTTCGAACCGCCGCGGATTTCCCCGGGAAGTTCCCCGTCGGCCGGCAGGACTACTACTTTCGCTACCACGTCGGGATGCAACTCCACTTGATCGGAGACAGCCTGATCGGCTGGATGGTCTGGGACCTGATGCGCGGCGTCGATCTGCTCTTGCAGCAGCCGGGCGTGGACCGGGAGCGGATCCTCTTGCTGGGCGCGGTGGCCGGGGGCGGCGACCCGGCGGCCGTGACCGCAGCGCTGGACCACCGCGTGAAGGCCGTGGTGCCCTTCAACTTCGGCGGCCCCCAGCCGGAGACGGTCTATCCCCTGCCGGACGACGCCCAGCAGCGGTTCAATTACATCGGCGAAGGCAGTTGGGAATCGACGCGCAACCTGAGGCTCTCCGCCCGGGACGGTTTTCTGCCGTGGGTGATTGTGGGCGCCGTGGCCCCGCGCTGCTTGATTTACGCGCACGAGTTCAGTTGGGACGAACCCAACGATCCGATCTGGAGGCGGCTCCGCACGATCTACGGTTTCTACGAGGTCCCGCAGAACGTGACCTCGCTGTCTGGCTGGGGTCGGGTGCAGCTTCCGTCGGCTCAGGCGTCGCACTGCAACAATATCGGCCTCCCGCATCGCAAACAGATCTATCCGGCCTTCCAGCGATGGTTCGGCATGGCCGCTGCCCAAGAGTGCCAAGCCCGACGGGCACCCGCGGAACTCGCCTGCCTGGAGGGCGTCGATTCCGCACGGGCGCTGCCCATGACTCCGGTGCATCGCCTCGCGGACCGCATCGCCCAGGAGCGCATGGCCGCGTTTCGGGCCGAATTGGCCGGGCTTGCGCCCGCGGCGCGGCGCAAGGCCATGCAGCATGCCTGGGCGGGCCTGCTGGGCGACATCGATCCGGGCTCGCTCGACGGCGCCAAGCCGGCCGCTGCGGCAGAGGGGCCGATCCGCGTGATCCGCGCCGCCTGCGCCCCTGCGCAAGGCATCTTGGTGCCTGTGCTGGTCCTCCTGCCCGCCGCTTCACGATCATCTCCAATGCCGTGCGTCGTTGGAGTGGCTCAGGACGGGAAGGCCGGCTTCCTCAAGCACCGGGCCGACGCGCTCGCCCGTCTCCTGGCCCGCGGAATCGCGGTCTGCCTGCCGGATCTCCGCGGCACCGGCGAGACGAGCCTGGGGACGGACCGCGGCCGCTCCAGCGAGGCGACCGCGCTGGGGTCCAGCGAGTTGATGCTGGGCAACACTTTCGTCGGACTGCGACTGAAGGACCTGCGCTCGATCCTCCGCTGGCTGCGCACCGTCCCCGAAATCGATGCCAGGCGGATTGCCGTATGGGGAGACTCATTCGCCCCGGAAAATGGGCCGGACCGCCGCCTCGATGTACCGCTGGGCATCGGCGAAGAGCCACCCTCTGCGGAGCCGCTGGGGCCGCTGCTCGCCTTGCTGGCCGGCCTGTTCGAAGACGAGGTGGCTGCGGTCGTGGCACAGAACGGGGTGATCGGGTTCCGCAGCGCGCTCCAGAGCCCGTTCGTCTGCATTCCGCACGACGTCGTTGTGCCGGGCCTGCTGACGGCCGGAGATGTTGGCGATCTCGCGGCCGCCCTTGTCCCGCGCCCGGCGCTGGTCCAAGGCTTCGTGGACGGGACCAACCGCGCAGTCTCGGTTGAGGCAGCTCGCGCGCCGTGGGCGCGCGCCGCGTCCGCCTATCAAGCGGGCGGTGCCGGCGAGAAACTGGTCCTCGGCGACGGCAACCAGCCGGTCGCCGACTGGCTCGTGCGCCAATTCTTCACACCGCAGTGAAGCGCTTGCACTCCCCCGTGGTGCGCGTGACGTTCGTGACCCCTTTCGGCCACTTGTCCTCAGGCCGGGCTCGCAACTGGTGTAGATCTCGCAGGCCGCCAACGAAAAGGTGTTCAGGCGGGCACAAGCATCACGGATGGCGACAATCTCGGCATGGGCAGTCGGGTCGTTGGTTGAGGTCACTCGGTTCCAGCCACGCCCGACGATTCTACCGTTCTGGACGACAACGGCCCCGAAGGGGTGAAGTGAGCCACGGGCCGTCCCGGACGTGGCTTGCCGCCTCGCCCCAAGGCAATCCCATCCACCCCAGCGCCTCAGCAGACACCATTGCCATCTCCCCTTCCGCCCAAGAACTCGGAGGACTCCCCGCGCCCTCCGATCCCAACGTAGATTGCAGGAAGAGGCTGGGCCGATGAACGACTCAGGCAGCAAGGAGGGACCGTTTCTCGGCGGGTGCGCTCTGGTCTCGTTCGTCGCCGGGCAATTCATGGTCCACCAGCCGGCATAGTATGGTACGCCCCGTACACCCCCATCCAATTGGTTTAAGGCGTCGAAGTGGAGAAGCTGAAGCGCGTCGCGTGATTCCGAGCCCGTCGGCAGCCCCGGAATCGCATTTTGCGCCTGGACAAGCTTTACCGCGCTGGCGTGCGCGAGAAGCAAGAGCGTCAGAAGGGCGCGAAGGCCTCCTGTCGCATGAGTCCCTTTGCCGCGCGCGCCGTGCGCCGCATGAGACGCATCGGCGCGCTTTGCCTCTCGCGCAGCACATCAGAAGGGCGCGAAGGTCTCCCGTCGCATGAGTCCCCTTGCCGCGCGCCGTGCGCGGCATGAGACGCATCGGCGCGCTTTGCCTCTCGCGCGGCAAAATCGACGTTGAATTCGCCCAGCGGAGTTGACGCTTGGTGTGGATGACCTAGGGTTCATGCACAGTGGGACGAGTCGGACGCACACAAAAAACACTCAAGCAGATCTGCATGGTGCGACGAAGGCAGCTATACGCGTGCTGCCCAAGCGTGTGAGTCGGCAAAGTCCGTTCCGATCCTCAACCCTCAGGCGACGTCAGCCTGGGGCGAGCGGATCATGGCCCGTGTTGTGAGAGGTTTGTGTCATGGCCAAAATCCAGAAGTCCATGGATTCTTCCAGCCTGTCGGAGGTGGTGGACCGGATTCTGGACAAGGGCATCGTGATCGATGCCTTCGTCAAGGTTTCGCTGGTCGGCATCGAGCTGCTGTCGGTCGAGGCCCGCGTGGTCATCGCCAGCGTCGAGACGTACCTGAAGTACGCCGAGGCGATCGGCTTGACCGCCACCGCTGCGGCGCCTGCCTAAGCGCAGGTTTCTCCGCTGACTTGTTCGCAGGGAGGGCGGCGGCGGCCAGACAGTCAACCATGATCCTTGGAGGATGGGAACTGTCGCCGCCTCCCTGTGAACGGGCAACTCCTTCAGACCCGAGATTTGGTTTCACCCAGACACCACGTCGCCCGGTGTCATCCAGTTCAAGAGGAGATCTACGATGGCAGTGTTTTCTGAAGCATTCCTTCGTTTGCGGCAGGACCTCGATCAATCCCACGAGGGCCGCAGAAAACTGATTCAAGACATCGGAGCCGATGTCCGCGAGCTGGCCCGGCAGACCGCGGATCAAGTCACTGAGCAGGGCCGAATCCGCCGAGCCGAGTTTGCGGCGATGATTGCGGACCTGCGCGGCAAGATCAGGGAGCAAGCCGAGCAGACGCGAGGGCAGCTCGCGGAGTTGGCCGGCGATTTGCGGCACGGCGGCAAGGCCTTCCGTCGTGAGAAGGCGCCGGGCCCGCAGGGTTCCCGAAAGCGATAGACCCGAGGTGGAGCGAGGTCCGAAATGCACACGCTACCCCAGGGAAGTAAGGGTAACATGTTGTCCCCCGAGCTGGAAAAGAGCGCCGGGGCTCAGGTCTGGCCCGAGCCAAGCGAGAGCTTCGTGCTCACTCCGCAGCTCGAAGATCTCGTCCAACGGGCGTTGGGCTACCTGCGGGCCGGCTACCCGATCAACCTGGCCGGCCCGGCCGGCACCGGGAAGACCACCTTGGCCTTGCACCTGGCCGCGCAACTGCGTCAACCCGTGACCCTCATTCACGGCGACGATGAGTTCGGCAGTTCCGATCTGGTGGGCAGCGACCACGGCTACCGCAAGAGCAAATTGATCGACAACTTCATTCATTCGGTCGTCAAGACCGAGGAGACGATGAAGACGCTCTGGACGGACAACCGGTTGACGACCGCCTGTCGCTACGGCTACGTCCTGGTCTACGACGAATTCACGCGCAGCCGGCCGGAAGCCAATAACGTGCTGTTGAGCGTTCTCGGCGAGCGGCTGCTGAATCTGCCGAAGAAGTGCAACGGCGACGACGGTTACCTGGAAGTGCATCCGGGCTTTCGGGCAATCTTTACCTCGAATCCCCTGGAGTACGCGGGCGTGCACAAGAGCCAGGACGCCTTGCTGGACCGGCTCATCACGATCTACATGGACCACTACGATCGCCAGACGGAAGCGGCGATTACCGCCGCCGCTGGCGGCGTCTCCCGCGAGATGGCCGAGCAGATCGTGGACCTCGTGCACTACTTCCGACAGCGGGACCCCACCGGGCAACACCCGAGCATGAGGGCGGCCATCATGATCGCCCGGGTGCTGGCTTCTCAGGGTCTCTCCTGCGATCCGACCCATCCGGTCGTTTTGAACACTTGTCGGGACGTGCTGCACATTGGCAATCCGTGCGGCAGGGCCAAGAGCCCCGCTCCGATCGAGGGGTTGCAGGCAACGCTCCAGGCAATCTGGGGCGGTTCCCAGGATCGCGTGTCGCGGCCCTGGCCCACCGTCCCATCGTCCACCCAAGGCGAAGAGGTGCTCGTGTGAAAACCAAGCCTCGCAAAGGTTTGCAGGACATCCGCATCCGAAGCAGTCTGGCCGGCGAAGCGGTGAACCCGCAGCGCAAGTTCCTTCGCGTGGCCCACCTCGAGCTGCAAAAGGCGCTCTGCGAGAAGGTGCGGGATTGCGCCAGAAAACGGGCCGAGGAAATGGAGAGGAAAATCGCCGAAATCGAGGTCGAAAAGGCAAAACTCCTCGTCCCGGGCCAAGTTTCGGAGCCAGGGCAGCCGCATCCCACTCCGGCCTCGCATTTGACAAGAGACCTTGGATCGCGGGAGCGGCGCGGCTTGGCGTTGAAGTATTGAGGCGGCCAACCCGAGCGGCGCAAAGGTGGAAACCATGACGACCAAAGGACTTGCAGATCATCGCCCCACCCTCGTGGATGCCCAGGCCGCCGTGCGCCGTTTCCTGCAAGAAGCGCTGCCGGACGTCCACCGCGTGGATGTGACCAAGGTCATGCCGATCGAGTCCGACGCAACGGCATGGGAGGCGGATGCCGTGGTCTGGCAGCCCAACGCCACCCTTCAAGCCCTCGGGCTCTCCACGCGGCGTCCTGTGCTCGATCAGAACTTCTATGCGGTCCGGCTGGACCACCAGCTCAACGTGATCGCCTATGAGATCAGAGAATCGGAGAGGGCATCATGAACGTGAATTGCTTGTCTTGCGGTCACTCGCTCGATCTGCGAGAAGCGTACGATCATTACCGAGGTCAGATCAGGTGCTTCATCTGCGGGGCCTTGCTGACCCTGCATAGCGAAGACGGCCAAGTGATCTCGGTCGTGCTGTCACAAAGCGGGCGGGAGGGCGTCGTGTCCGCGCCGGAGCGAACAGGGTAGTGCTTGCCTTTTCCATGTAACGGATTTGCCGAGGAGGAAGCGACGTGGCCAGTACGTCCGCCGCGAGTCGAACAGGTCTGTATCTCTACGGAATCACGGTCGCGGACCAGATGGCGTGCCCCATGGGCGGCGTGGGAGGGACCGACGTCGAAACCATCGTCGAGGGCCGCTTGGCGGCCGTCGTGAGCCACGTCAGCCTGGGCAAGGTTCGCCCGCAGCGGGCCAACCTGGCGGCCCATCACCGCATCCTCCGCGATCTGGCCGAGGAGCGACCAGTACTGCCCGTTGCCTTTGGCACCATCGCCGGCAACGAAGAGGAGCTGCGGCACGTCTTGCGGCGGAACCAAGATGCCTTGGCCGGCTCGCTGGGTCGCTTGCGGGGCAAGGTGGAGATGGGCTTGAAGGTCTACTGGGACCTGCCCAACGTTTTCGCATACTTCGTGGCGACCCACCAGGAATTGGAGACCGTGCGCAACCGGTTGTTCCGGCCCGGCCGCACGCCTACGGTCGAAGAGAAGGTCGAGCTGGGCGAGCTGTTCGTGTCCTTACTCCAGCAGGCCCGCCAGCGCCATATGCGGCGGGTGAGGGAAGCCCTGGCTCCTTGCTCCGTCGAGGTTCGTGCCATCGACCCGGGCGAGGAACGAATGATCATGAAACTTGCGTGCCTGGTGGAGAAGGATTCGCAGCAGCACTGGGAGGAGGGGGTGCGGCAGGCAGCCTTACTCTTCGACGACCATTACCGCTTCGACTACAACGGCCCCTGGCCGCCTTACAACTTCGCCGACGTGGATTTGAGATTGACGTAACGCCCGGCCGGCCGGTCGGCCCGGCGGGCAGGAGCTTCCCCGACAGCGGAAAGCGGGATACGCATGTTTCTCTTGGACGACATCCTCCTGGCGCCGATCAAGGGGTTGGCGGTCATTTGCCAGAAAGTTCACGAGGCGGCGCAGGGAGACCTGGAGAAACAGGAGAAAGACATCCTGGCCGCCCCGGCCGAGCTGCACCAACTGCTCGATGCCGGCCGGATTGGGGATGACGACTTCAACGTGCGCGAAGGCGCGCTCCTGGACCGCTTGGAAACATGCCAGGAAGTGAGAAGCACGAGCCGGCCGCCCGCCTCTGAGGAAGCGGGACAGGGAAGCGACAATGGAATGTGAGCCCGTTCTCAGCGAGCAAACCGACAACACGGTCCTGGAATTGCTGGACCGCGTGCTCCATACAGGAGTCGTGCTGGTCGGCGACATTACGATCACCGTGGCCGATATCGAGCTCATCTACCTCCGCTTGCAGTTGCTCGCGAGCTCCGCGGAGACCGCCCGGCAGGCGGGCTGGCTCGCGACCGGCCCGCATTTTGGTCGTCGGCAATCCGTGCCGTGCCACGGCTAAGGTGCCGACACGAGGAAGGAAAACCGTTCATGGCGGACTGGGCTACGTTGTTTTCCGACGCTCGCGAGACGCTGCTGGCGGGGCCGGCCTTGGCGACCCGCTCGCGCATGCCGTCGCGGATCCGGATCGACCCTGAGAACGTCAGGAACGGCCTCGTGCAATTGGTGTTGACGCTGATCGAGCTGATCCGGGAGCTCTTGGAGCGGCAAGCGCTGCGGCGGATCGACGGCGGCTCCCTGACGGCGGAAGAGATCGAGCGGCTGGGACTGACGTTTCTTCGGCTTTCCGAAGAGATGGACCGGCTGAAACAGCAGTTCGGCCTGACCGACGACGACCTGAACCTCGACTTGGGACCGCTCGGTACGCTGCGGTGAAGCCGTGGCCAAGGCCGGCGACCGGCCATAAAGAAAAGCAGATGGCACACACACAAGTCATCCCAACCGCCTGCCGCTCCGAAGGTCTCGCGGACATTCTGGAACGCGTGCTCGACAAAGGCGTGGTCATTGCCGGTGACATCAAAATCAAGCTTTGCGACATCGAGCTGCTGAGCATTCAGATCCGCCTCTTGGTGTGTTCGGTGGATAAAGCCCGTGAGATGGGTCTGACCTGGTGGTGGCAACCGCCCCAGCAACAGCAATGGCCCCACCTTATGCCGGGCCAGCAGAACGCCCTCCCCGATCCTCCCGCGCGCACCCCTTGGGAAGAGTACGTGCAGTTTCGACAGCGCGGAGAGGAGGTGAAGTAACACGCGTCAACTCACTCCAATCGTGAGAACAGAAAGGACATCGCGATGGCCAAAGTGCAAAAGGACCGAACCAGACGCCGACAGCCTGACGACGCAAGCCAGAGTGAAGGCCCCGTGGACGTCGGCCTCAATCTGGGAGGGTTTCTGGGAAAGTTGGGAAGCGTGCTGGAAAAGCTGGTGGACCTGGCGGAAGCCGGACAAAACCTTTCGCGGACCGGTGAGATCAAAGGTCTCGATCCGCAAGGCAAACTCCGTGGCGTCTACGGCTTTTCCATTAAGACGGGCATCGGCAATCAGGGCGAGCGGGAAGTCAAGATCGAGCCCTTCGGCAACATCCACCGGGAGTCCTCGGGCGACACGGTGATGGAGGACGTCCGCGAGCCGCTGGTCGATGTTTACGAGGAGGAAGATCACGTCCTGGTGCTGGCCGAGATTCCGGGGGTCAGCAAGAAGGACGTGCAATTGGAGCTTTCGGGCGGCCATCTGACGATCCGCGCCCAGCGCGGCGAGAAGCACTATCGCAAGGAGGTCGCCCTGCCCGAGAGTTTTCCCGAGCAGAACATGCGATGGGAGTGCACCAACGGGATTCTGAAGATTCGCCTTGAACGCTAGGATGGCCCCGTCTCGACGGAACCCCGTTTTCGCGAAAGGTCTGCGAAACCATGGTGAAATCACCCACCCTCGCCGCGGAAATCGCCCTCCGCGTCAGCGAGTCGACCGGCAAGGACGTCGGCCGAGGGATCGCGCGGATCGACCCCTCCGATATGCAGCGTCTTGGCGTGGATGTCGGGGACATGCTTGAAGTCGAAGCCAAGCGGCGGACCGTGTGCCGGGTCTTGCCCACGTTCAAGGAGCACCGCGGCAAAGGGCATCTCCAGATCGACGGGGTTGTCCGCGAAAACGCACGCGTCGGGCTCAACGAAGTGGCGGTGGTCCGCCGGGCTTCGGTCAAGCCGGCGGAAGAACTGGTGCTGGTTCCGCAGGGGGGCACCCCATCGAACCGCGACCTGAAGCATATCGGCAGCCTGCTCGACGGTCTGCCCGTGAGCGGAGGCGATCGCGTTCGGGTCACGCTGTTTGGGAACCGCCGCGTCGATTTCCTCGTCAAGGGCAGCCGTCCCAACGGGCCGGTGCTCGTCATGTCGGACACACTGTTGAAAGTGCACGCCGGCGAAGGCCGATCTGCTGCGGCGACGACTCCGGTCTCTTACGAGGACATCGGCGGACTCCGGCGCCAGTTGGAGCGCGTACGGGAAATCGTCGAGCTGCCGCTGAAGTACCCGGAGCTTTTCGAGCGCCTGGGAATCGACGCCCCGAAGGGCGTACTCCTCTACGGCCCACCCGGCTGCGGCAAGACGCTGCTCGCCCGGGCGGTCGCCCACGAAACCGAAGCCAACTTCTTTTCGATCAACGGGCCGGAGATCATCCACAAGTTCTACGGCGAGAGCGAAGCTCACCTGCGGAAACTTTTCGAGGAGGCGGCCCATCGCGCTCCGAGCATCATCTTTCTGGACGAGATCGACGCCATCGCTCCGCGGCGCGAACGCGTGGTGGGCGACGTGGAAAAACGCGTGGTGGCGCAATTGTTGGCGCTGATGGACGGCCTCTCGCAGCGGCAACACGTGATTGTCTTGGCGGCCACCAACCTGCCGAATGCCCTCGATCCCGCGCTCCGCCGGCCCGGCCGGTTCGACCGGGAAATCACGATCCCCATTCCCGACCGGCACGGGCGGCGGGAGGTCCTGGAGATCCACAGCCGAGGAATGCCCTTGGTCGACGACGTCGACCTGTCCCACGTGGCTGCCATCACGCACGGCTTCGTGGGGGCCGATCTGGAGGCCCTCTGCCGGGAGGCCGGGATGATTGCCTTGCGGCGCCTCCTGCCGGAGATTGATTTCTCCCAGCCGTACGTCCCCGACGAACTGCTGGCCCGGCTCCAAGTCAAGATGGGCGATTTCCAGGAGGCGCTGCGGGAAGTGGAACCCTCCGCAGTCCGTGAGGTGTTCGTCGAAGTGCCGAACGTGAGGTGGAACGACGTCGGCGGGCTGGACGAAATTAAGCAGCGTTTGCGGGAAGCCGTCGAGTGGCCCCTCGTGCATCCCGACCTCTTCGAGTCCCTTCGCCTCACTCCTCCCAAGGGCGCAATGGTTTGCGGACCGCCGGGCTGCGGGAAGACCCTGATCGCCAAGGCGCTGGCCACCGAGGCCGGCGTGAATTTCGTCTCGGTCAAAGGGCCGGAACTGTTGTCGATGTACGTCGGGGAGTCGGAGCGCGGACTTCGTGACGTGTTCCGCAAGGCAAGACAGGCGGCGCCCTCGATCATCTTCTTTGACGAGATCGATGCCTTGGCGTCGGCGCGCTCGCACGGCGGAAACGACTCGGGCGTCGGCGCCCGCGTTCTCAGCCAGCTTCTCACCGAATTGGACGGCATCGAGGAATTGAAGGGGGTCTTCGTGCTCGCCGCCACCAATCGCCCCGACCTGCTCGACCCGGCACTCTTGCGCCCCGGCCGGTTCGACATCCAGTTGGAGATTCCGCTCCCCGACCGTGCCTCGCGCGAACAGATCTTCGCGATCCACCTGCGCCACCGGCCGGTACAGCAGGAAACGACGGCTGCATGGCTGGCGGATCAGACCGAAGGTTTCACGGGCGCGCAGATCGAAGGAGTCTGCCGCCGCGCAGTGATGGCGGCGATCGCCGAACAGGTTGGAATCCCGGCCGATCGGCGGGCGGCCAAGAACGTGCAAATCCGTCGCGAGTACTTCCAAGCGGCAATTCAGGAGATCGGCACACAAGCCAATCGAACAAGCCATGGATGAACACTACTGCTTGTACGCGCTGACGTGGGCAGACTGCTCGGCGAAGGGCCTCGGTCTCGGAGTCGATCCGCGTTTTGCGGTCGAACTGATCCGTTACGGCCAACTGGCCGCCCTGGCGAGCCGGGTGGGATTGGACGAGTTCGATGTCGCAAAACTCCAGGAAGGGACCACCGATCTCCGGTGGTTGAGTAAGGTGGCGGTCCGACACAACGAAATCATTGCCGCGGCGGCACGACATGGGCCCGTGCTCCCCATGCGACTGGGTGCTCTCTTTGAGTCCCGGTCTTCCTTGATCAAGAAGTTGGCGCCTTGCGAAGCCAACGCGGCCAAGCTGCTGCGAGGCCTTGAAGACCGGCAGGAGTGGGCCGTGAAACTCTACGTCGACGAGGATCGCGCCGAAAAAGCGGTTGCCTCAAGCCCTCCGCCACCAGAAAAACGGGCGCCGCTGGCGGACTGCCTGTCGGCGCGGCCATGCGGAAGGTTGGACCCACTGCACGGGACGGCAGGCGCTTCTTGGGCAACGAAGGAATTCGGCCACCGCGGTCCCTGCACCGAACGCAAGGTCCAGCAGCCAGGCCAGGCGGCACGCGGCGGGGGAGGTACCCAGTACCTCGTTGCCAAAGGACTACAGGCACAGCGCCGTCGGCAGGTCGAAGCCGCGGTCAGGCAAGCAGTGTTGACCGTCGAGATCCGCTTGAAAGGCATTACCGACTTGTGGCATCGGCTTCGTCCGCTGCCGCAGATGTTCACCAACCGGCCGGAGACCATGGTTTGGAATGGGGCGTTCCTGCTGACAAGGCCCAGCGCACGTTCGTTTCAGACTGCCTGTGAGCGACTCGCAAGCGAATTGGCCCATAAGGGCCTGATTCTCGAAGTAACGGGGCCCTGGCCCCCGTACCATTTTTGTTCTTCTCTTGAGGCCCAACACGAGAACTCCTGATGCCGTTACACCTGTTAGGGATTTCCCGCAGTGGAGATGCCGCGCGTCTGCTTCGCCACTGCCCCTACGGACAGGCCGCGGTCGTGCGGCACCCGCCAAGAGAGACGATCGCCGAACCGGACGGCAGCGGGATTCGATGGGTGGTCGAGGGGCCATTGACGGCGGCCACGCTGTGGCCCTTGGCTGCACTCTTCGGACCACTCGAACACGCCCGTTTGCTGGCCGCCATCCATGGGCATATGACCATTCTTCCCGCGCGGTACGGGACCCTCTTGCCGGATGAGGAAGCGGTCCAACACTTCCTCAGCAACCGTCGCGAGAACCTGCTCGACGACCTGGACCGCCTGCACGGAACCGCCGAAATCGGCCTGCGGATCGAGCTTCCCCATGGCCCTCTGCCCGCGGAGCCACTTGCGGCAGGCGGTTCATGTCACTCGGACGTCTCACCCGTTCGATACTTGGCTGCCCGGCGGGCGCGATACCAGTGGCACGACCAACTGGACACTCAAGCCCGGCTTGCCGCGGCGACTTGCGTCCGAGCGGTCAGCGGCCTCTATCGGAGCTGGCAAAGGCTGTCGCCGGAACCGTTGGGCATCGTGCGCCTGGCGTTCCTTGTCGAGCGAAAGCTGTCGGAGGCTTTCGCCGAGCGCGTGGAGATGTTCAGGACCATGAAGATCGGGCGACGGTGCAGGCTTGTTGGTCCCTGGCCACCTTACAGCTTCGTATGAGCGACGATCCCCTCGCCGGCGATGGTCTGGTCGGCCGCTGTTAGACACGGGGCGGTCCAGGAGCCAACGTGTCTCGGTCACTCGCAGAGCAGCGCTCGTTTGCCCAATGTATTCCAGCGCCGGGATCGTCTCGGCGACTTTGCGGTAGCTGCCGTGCATGCTGGCCATATCGCGGAACCAGCCGTCTCGACCCGGCAAAATGACCCCCTGGCCGAGGGCAGCCTCCGCGGTCGTCAGAACGTTATAACCGTCCAACCAGAGAGGACTTCCGGCGATCGCCCACCAGCTTCTTGGCCGACTCCGACGTGTACCCGAAACCGGATTCGGTAGACCCCCGACTTGTGTTGGTCTAAGCCTGCCATTCTGTACCTCGGTATCGCACTCGGTATCGCACTTGAAAACCGCGCCCCGCCCTTCCTGAGCCCGCGAGGTAGACTCTCTTGGTTGCTGCAACACCTCAGCAACGCCCTCCAATCAACTGTGATACATGTGCGATATTCTGTCAAAAGGCACGGACTTGCGCAAAAGGCAAGGCTTGCGAACATCATTCGCAAGCCTTTGCAGAATATCGACTTAATTCAGTGCGGGAAACAGGACTTGAACCTGCACGGCCTTTCGGCCACTAGGCCCTCAACCTAGCGCGTCTGCCAATTCCGCCATTCCCGCGGGCACCGATTGTCAACTGTCAATTTAGCCCGTCGAGGCTTCCCGTCAAGAGTCCGTCCGTTTGGCAACCAGCACCGTCCAGGACCGGTGTGGCATGTGGGGGGGGTTGGCGTCGAACCAGCCCCGCGCGAGAGCAGCTAGTTGCTTCGCGGGGAGAGAGAGGCGGCCGGAGAGGGTCTCGGCCAACCCGTCTCTATGGGTGAGGCGTTGTTCCCCCAAGTCAGCTATACCAGAGCCCTGGTGGTATACGACCAATGCCTCCCCGGGCGCGACCCGTCGTTGGGAAAGACAAAAAGGCGTCTCGCTCTCTTTTCCCAGGTCCACCGAAGGCGTGGCGAGGGACTGCCAGTCTGCCGTCCGGAGGTGCAGCACGTTGATCTTTCCCGCGCACGTATACCGCACGCGATCGTCCTTGGCTTCCAGAAAGCCACACGCCACCGCGGCGGACTGATCGCCGACCGAGCCCTGCCAAACAGTGGCGTTCACTTGCTGCAGGAGTGTGTCGGGGTCGCGGTGGTATGGGGCGTGGGATCGCAGGGCGGTGCGGACGGTCGTGGCGGAAAGCACGGCCTCGATCCCGGTGCCCGAAGCGGCCGCGAGCGCGATCGCCAGCCGCCCGTCGGGAAGAGAGAACCAGTCGAAGAGATTTCCGGCGAGGCGCGAGTCCGGGCCGGTGCCGCCGGCCACTTCCCACCCCTCCAAGAGCGGCGGGACCGAAGGGATTTGACCGAGGCGGACTCGCTCGGCCGCCGCGAGTTCCTGCTTCAACTGGGCGGCGTTGACCCCCTCGCGCAGCAGCATTTCCCGCTCCAGGTCCGCCGCCAGCCGGCCGGCGACCATCTCCAGGACGTTGGTCTCGCGGTCGTTGAAGTCGCGGCGGGCGTTGCAGAACACCCAGAGCGTGCCGAGGATCGTGGTGGGGCTGGCCACGGGGACGCAGGCGGCTGCGGGGAAGTCCTCGGGCGGATTCCATTGCTGGAACAAGCCGGTGTCTTCCAGCACCACCACGTGGCCCAACATCGCTTCCAGGTCGGCCAGGGCGGTTGGCAGCGGTCGGGGAGGATCGGCGAGGCGTTGAGGGGGCAGCCCCCAGCTCGAGCGGAGCCTCAGCAGCGTGGTCGCTTCGTCCAACAGATAGAGGGCCGCGGCATGACACCCGACCGCGTCCGCGCCTCCGCGGAGAACCGCCTGGAGCCGGGCCGCCAGGTGTTTCCGCTCCTCGGGTCGGGCGACGACCGGCACCCCCGTCGCCAACTCCGCCTCGGAAAGCCAAAGGGCGTGTCGGGTCTCCAGCAGCTCGTCCACCAGCCCCGACAAGGCGGAGGCCAGACGCCGGACCGCCTTCGGGGCGCCGGGCGACTGCGAAGCGGCCGAAGCCGATCGGACCGGATCGAGCGTGACGTGTCCGGGAGGGTCTCCGACGCCCGGGTCGACCGGGGCGGACCACGTGGACTCGGTCGGGTGGATCGGCTTCGGACCGCGTCTGCACTGGAGCGACCATCCGGTGACTTCGCGGAACGCCGCCAAAAGCAGGGGCAGGCTCGCTACACGATCAATCTCCGGCCGCAAGGCTTCCGGGCGCTGCTCCCGGTACAGCCTCAGGTGCTTTGCGATCGATTTGGTCACGGATGCCCGGCGATGCGACCGCCGGCCAGGGTTCCAAGTTCCCGCCAACGCCGTCCCGGCGGTGGCTTTTCGGAGCTAGGGCGGGCGGAACGCGGACACAGTCTCCCTAGACCACCCGTGTTCCGTGCAATTCCCATCATCCGTGATCGATATACTCTCCCATCGGCCGCAACTGGTTTGAACGTGAAGATTTCGCGGGAACGCAAGGCCGGCAAATGGGGCGAAAAGACGGCCTTGGCAGAGTCTGGCGGTCTTTACAGAAAAGACACCCCCCCCAGAACGAGAGGGCATCGCCGCTAGAAATCGGCGTTGCCGGGGGTGCGGGGGAAGGGAATCACGTCGCGGATGTTGCCCATCCCGGTGATGAACTGGACCGCGCGTTCCAGCCCCAGGCCGAAACCCGAGTGGGGGACGGTGCCGTAGCGACGCAGATCGAGGTACCACCAGTAGCTTTCCGGGTTGAGCCCTTGCTGGTTCATCCGCTGGTGGAGCACTTCGAGCCGCTCTTCCCGTTGGCTGCCTCCGATAATCTCACCCACCTTGGGTACGAGGACGTCCATCGCCCGGACCGTCCGGCCGTCGTCGTTCAGGCGCATGTAGAACGGCTTGATCGTTGCCGGGTAGTCGTAGAGGATCACCGGGCGCTGGCAGTGCCTTTCCGTGAGAAACCGCTCGTGTTCGGCCTGGAGGTCGTTGCCCCAGGCGACGGGGAATTCAAAGGTCTCTCCCGACCGGGCGAGGACGTCGATCGCCTCGGTATACGGCAGCCGGACGAACCGGCTGCCGACGATCTTCTGGAGCGTGGCGATCACCGTGTTGTCGATCCGCTGGTTGAAGAACTCCATGTCCTCGCCGCAGTGCTCCAGCACGTCGCGGAAGATCCGCTTGAGGAACCGCTCGGCCAGGTCCATGTTGTCGTCCAGCTCGAAGAAGGCGGCCTCGGGCTCGACCATCCAGAACTCGGCCAGGTGGCGGGTCGTATTGGAGTTCTCCGCGCGGAAGGTGGGCCCAAAGGTGTAGACCTTGCCCAACGCGCAGGCAAACACCTCGGCCTCCAACTGGCCGCTCACGGTCAGATACGTGGGCCGCGCGAAGAAATCCCGGGCGTAATCGACCTGCGATCCAAGCCGGGGCGGATTGGCCGGATCGATCGTGCTCACGCGGAACATCTGCCCGGCGCCTTCGCAGTCGCTGGCCGTGATGATCGGGGCGTGGACGTAGAGAAAACCCTCCTCCTGGAAGAAATCGTGGATCGAGCGGCAGACGCGGTTGCGGACCCGGGCGATGGCCCCAAAGGTGTTGGTCCGCGGTCTGAGGTGGGCGATCGTGCGGAGGAACTCAAACGAGTGGTGCTTCTTCTGCAGGGGATACGTTTCCGCGTCGGCCGGGCCGTGCACGGTGACGCTCTGCGCCTGGACTTCCGTGGCCTGCCCTTTCGCCGGCGACTGGCGCAACAGCCCGGCCACGGTGACGCTGCAGCCGGGCGAGAGCTTCTTGATCTCCGTCTCGTAGTTGGCAAGCGAAGCATCGGCCAGGACCTGGAGGTTTCCCTGCGACGAGCCGTCGTTGAGCTCCAGGAAGCTGAATCCTCCCTTGGAGTCGCGCCGGGTGCGGATCCACCCCTGGAGAACCACTTCCCGGCCGGCATTCTCCGGGCGCCGCGCCTCCGCCACACTGATCCTCTTCATCGGGGGATTCCTGCGGTCCACTGCGAGGGTCAGGAACGCATTGCCGTGATCCATCGTACCGGGAATCGGGAGAGAAACAAGGGGAAGGGGGGCCGGCGGATCGGGGCCGGTCGGCGAGGCGATCCGCCTACGCCGCCGCCTGGCCGAGGCATTCCCGCATGTACTCGATGCTCCGCCGGGCCAGGCGCTCGGCGCCGGGGCTGGAGTCGAAGACCTCGACCGAGACCCAGCCGCGATAGCCGATTTCTCGCAGGGCCTTGAAGATCGGCACGAAATCGATCCGGCCGAAGCCCGGCCCCTGGCCGTTGGCGTCGTTGGCGTGGAAGTGGACCAGATCGGCGCGGTGCTTGCGGATCAGCTCGGGGATGGGCGTCGCCTCGCTGGACATCGCCAGGCAATCCAGGTGCAGTCGGCAGCGCGGCGATGCAATCTTGTGGACCAGCTCAACGGCCCCGCCCGCGGTAGTCAGGAAGCTGGTGGTCGAGGGCGAAAGCGGTTCCAGGGCCAGCACCGTGCCGGTGGTCTCCAGGACGGGGAGCACGGCACGGATCACCTCGGCCGCGTGCTCCATCGCCCCCGCGCGGCTGACCCCGGGCAACAGGTTCCGCTGCTTGGGGGAGCCGAAGACGAGGATCTTGCCGCCCAGTTCCGCGCAGAATCGGGCCAGCTCGGCGAGGTACTCCGCCGTTTTCCGCCGCACCGCGGCCTCGGGGCTGGTGAGATGGAAACCCTCGGTCTTGGCCAAGAGCCAGTGCAGCCCGAGGATCTGGAGCTTCGCTTTTTCCGCCTGCCGCCGGACCTCCGCGCGCTTCTTCGGCGATATCTCCGTGACGTAGTTGGCGATCGTGAACGGGGCGACCTCCAGGCCGGTATAGCCGCACTCGGCCGCCAGGGCAAAGGCCTTGTCGAAGGGCCAGTCCTGAAAGGTCTCGTTGCAGATAGCAAACCGGATCGCCGCGGGCGGGCGGGCGGTCTCTGCGGCGGTCTCTGCGGCCGGCAATCCCGCGGCCCTCCAGCCGGCCGTCACCCCGGCCGCCGCAGCCAAGGAGTGCTTGAGAAAACCGCGTCGCGACGCGCCGGACATGCCGCGCTCCTGGCCCGAAGGGCCCAAGGGGGTTCGGGTGGCACGCCCTGAAAGGGCGTGGTGAATCGCCGAACTCCGCTCTGATGCCTGCCACGCTCTTTCAGGGCGTGCCACCCAATCGACGAAGCCGGTCCAGGGCTTCCAAGAAACGCATCGTAGCCCAATCGCCGGGCCGGTGCAACGCGCAAACCCAGCACGCAGGCAACACAGGCAAGATGCCTGTGCTACGATCCGGCCGTGGCCGGATCGGGCAATCTTGTCTCCGCCCCGCGGGGATGGTAAGATCGCCCTGTTTCGCGGAATGCCGTCCCCGGTGGTTCCGGCCCAAGGCGCCGGCGCGAAGAAGGAGCATTGCAGTGACCAACCCGCCTGGCATCGGTCAACCGGCGTCGCCGTCGCATCCGCCGAGAGCCTCTGTCGCCGTAGCGCCGGAAAGCCAGCGGATCACGCGGGCCCAGTGGCTGGTCCTGGCGGCCGCGTTCTTCGGCTGGATGTTCGACGGGGTGGAGATCGGCCTGTTTCCGTTGGTGGCCCGGCCTGCGCTTCAGGAGCTGCTGAGCGACATGGGCGATGCCGAGGTGGGCCGGTGGAACGGGGTGATCGTGGCCTGCTTTCTCTTGGGCGCCGCTGCCGGCGGATTGGTGTTCGGCTGGCTGGGCGACCGGATCGGGCGGGTGCGGGCGATGATCCTGAGCATCCTGACCTACTCGCTGTTCACCGGGGCGGGGGCCTTCGCCCAGCAGGCCTGGCACCTCGGAGTGTTCCGCTTCATCGCCTCGCTGGGGATGGGCGGGGAATGGGCCGTGGCCGTGGCCCTGGTCGTGGAATGCTGGCCGGAGAAGCACCGGCCGAAGTTGGCCGGGGCCATCGGCGCCGCCGCCAATTTCGGCTTCCTCTTCATCGGCACGGTGGCCTACTGCTTCCCCGTGATGCACGGCTCGTGGCGATGGCTGATGCTGGTCGGGGCCACGCCGGCCGTGCTGGCCCTGTTCGTCAGTCTGATGGTCCCCGAATCGGAGCGCTGGAAGGCCTCGGTGAAAACGGCCCGCTCGCAGCCGATCATCGAGATCTTCTCGCGCGGCCTGCGCAAGAGGACCCTGCTGGCCATCGTCTTCTCGGCGATCCCCCTGATCGGCACCTGGGCAGCCGTCTCGGGCTGGATTCCCCTTTGGGTCGAGCAGATGAAGCAGGCCCAGCTCGTGGAGGCCGAGCTGCCGCAGTTCCGCCTGACGCAGATCACGGCTGGGGAGCTGAAAGACCAGGTCCAAGAGGCCAGGAAACTCCTGCCCCAGGACAAGTGGCCCGAAATCTCCGAGGCCGCCGCCCGCACGAAGGCCGGCGCCCAGATCGTGCTCGCCATCGGGGCCATCCTCGGCTGTTACCTGGCCCCGGTGATCGGCGGGATCTGGGGGCGGCGCCCGGTGTACTTTGGGCTCTGCCTCTTGTCGCTTGTGTCGTGCGCGTACTTGTTCCGCTCGATGAACCCGTTCGACGCCTGGTTCGTGCTGATGGTGTTCGTGGTCGGCGGCGTGACGGCCGCCTTCTACGGTTGGCTGCCGCTCTATCTGCCCGAGCTATTCCCGACGCGAGTCCGCGCCACCGGGCAGGGGCTGAGCTTCAATTTCGGCCGCATCCTGGCAGCGGTCGGTGCGCTCCAGATGGGCGCGCTGGTCAACATGTTGGGCGGCGACTACGCCAGCGCCGGGGCCACGATCACCTTGATTTACGTCTTCGGCCTGGTCCTCATCTGGTTGGCGCCCGAGACCAAGGGAAAGCCGCTCCCCGAGTAGAGAGACGGGAAATCGAACCGCAGAGGACGCAG
>Ga0153916_10000097_pt1 | contig 47990 bp, 48 predicted proteins | sample Opewatmetagenome_FD_109642 | JGI IMG/M metagenome (GOLD analysis project Ga0153916, IMG submission 109642) | Freshwater wetland microbial communities from Ohio, USA - Open water 3 Core 3 Depth 4 metaG | ecosystem: Environmental > Aquatic > Freshwater > Wetlands | place: USA: Ohio, Lake Erie...
CATTCAGTGGTCTGGGGCATAGGTGCCTTCTTATTCAGCTACCTTATAGTTATTTTAACTTCTACGGAGGTACCAGGAATAAGAATGTAGTTTCCTGAGTTCTCAATAGCAATTTTTACGGGTACCACCTGCGCTACCTTGATAAAGTTAGCCGTAGTGTTGTTCTGGGGTATAATCGAGAACGTTCCAGCGGTGGCGGCGGCTATACCTTCCACGTGCCCTTTTAATGTGGCGCCACCCAGGCTGTCAAGGGTAATTTGCACTTCTTGCCCCGGCTTTATACGATAAATATCTCCCTCGATTACATTAGCCAATACCCATGTCTCCGAGATATCGTACACCGTGACAATCGGTTGGCCCGCACTGACTACGGCGCCGGGATAAGTCCACACCGCAGCTACATAACCGTTTACCGGAGATTCGATATTGCTGCGGCCTATAGGTATGTCTTTTAATCCCTGCATGTTCACCGGGTTGTCCGAGCGGGGTGTACCGACAACGGCAACTTTTTGCCCCTTTTCTAAGTAGCTACCGTAATCAGTTTCTAGACTGATTATCTGGCACGGTGCCAGTGCCCCTACGGATATCAGCGGTGCCGATATATTTGCGTTGCCGGTACTTACGTATTTATAGTTCTCGTACCAAAGGTAAGCGCCGATAGCGGCACCTGCAATAACAAAGAGGCAAGCGGTAAAGAAAATAATCTTGCCCGTCCGGGACGAGAGTGTTGATTTTATTCTGTCGCTCAATTTATTTGCCATGGTATATGCCTCCGAAGTTTATCGCATTCATTAGTTAGCACTGTTAAGTGACCTGGCTGGAATATTACCTGTTTGAAGTAATACTTTTTCACCTTCGTTTAAGCCCGATATTATTTCGGCTTGAGTGCGGCTCTGTAACCCGACTTGCACCAGCCGCTGTTCAATCTGACCTACCTTTTCTTCATTAATCACGTAAACCAAACTTTCGGTTCCCTGTATGTGCAGGGCGCTGTTAGGTATCAGTAAGACATCCTTATGCTTGTCGACCAGTATCTCTGCCGTGGACGTCAGCCCACCTGTTAGATAGGGGGCTGCCTCTGGACCTAGTGTAATCTCAACTTTGTAGGTGCCGACACCTGTCTGCAATGTGCCGTATGGTGAAATAAACTGCACCTGGCCGTCGAATGTCTTGCCTGGGAAAGCATCAACCAGAACGGTTGCCTTTTGGCCTTTTGATACTTTGCCCACGTCGATTTCATCGACAACGCCGGTCATAGTTATTACGCGTGTGTCAGCGAGCTTCAGCACATATATATCGATAGGTAGCCCGGTTGCTGAATACCTCTGAGTAATCATATCTCCCTCGTGTAAATTTACATCGACAACCTCTCCATCAAATGGTGCCAGTAGCTCGGTCTTGAGGAGCGACTGCTTGGTACGGTCAAGGTTAATCAGTGCGGTCTGGATGCCAATGCTGTAGTCGCGCTCTGCCTTTAGGTTGAGGCCCTGTCGATAAGTGGAAACGTTTTCATTAAGTACTTTATCTCCAAGCTCGAGGTCATGTATGACTGATTGAAGGGTTTCGTTCAACTTTAGGGCATCGACATCTTTTGAGCTTGCCATTTGTTTGACTTCCTCGAGTTTAGCCAGAGCTTCATTTATGATGGTGAAACCAGTGCAGGTATCCGGACAGGTATAGGCTCCGGGAGAATGGGTGATCCGCATAATGACCGATTTTGTCTCTACCATATCCCTCGATAACGATTCCAACATCTTGCTGGCCTGGCTGTAATTGCCGCCCCCGATTTGTTCCTGAATTGCAGAGATGTTATTGATCTCAATGGTCAACTTCTCAATAGCAATATCTAGATCGTAGCTCGGCATCAATTGAGCCGTCAGCTCATCGAGTTCGCTTCTCAAACTGCGAAATTCGGGATTGATATATATGTTTTTAGCTTCATCGATATCAGATTTAGCCATGGCTACTTGAGAAGCCGCTGGCTCAAATTCGCCGGCGGCCAGTAAAGAATTAGCCTTCTGTATTTCATTGGCAGCGAATTCAAATCGATATAAAGCTACTGCGTCGCTGTAGAAAGACGGCGCTCGTTTAACACCGCAACAGACAGTCTGCACTACATTATTGATTGCCAGTTCCAGTGCATACTGTGCCGATTCCGTGGCCATCTTCTGAGTCGAATCGTCCAGTTTAGCCAGTAATGCGCCGGCTTTAACTGCATCGCCTTTCTTAACATATACCTTTTCGATTCTAGCGCTGTAAGGAGGAGTGAACATTGTGGAGTCGAAATAGAGATTGACTGCGGCGGGTATTTCGATGTATCCGCTCGCCTGCACCTTTACTTCAAGGTCGCCCCTTTTAACGACAGCTGTTGTTTGCATCTCAGTAATGGGTTGCCTGGAGGCGCAGCCGATTACTGGGATAGCTATTAACAGCAGGGCAGAGATTGTCATGATATACGCTTTCTTATTCATATCCCACAACTCCTGAAACGTGATATTGAGTCCTTGAAATTAAGTGACATCTTCACGGTAATTTTTCTTCTCGTTCGAGTTGGGCAGCCTTAATCAATGAGCTGAGGCCTTGAATTATGCTGGTCAGCTCTTCTGTGCTTAGATGAGCCAGGATACGGTGCAGGTGTGTAGTTCTATTCTCTCTGAGTTTAGCTAGAAGAGCCTGTCCCTTTTTTGTTGCCTGTAAGAGCTGCATACGTCGGTCTTCAGGATTCTCCCGTCGGCTCACCAGACCCTGTTCAACCAATCGGTCTACTATTCTGGTGACGTCTGGCGGTGTGACTCCTAACGCGGTTGCCAGCTTTCTGAAATTGGTTATTCCTTCAGAATCGATGAAGAGCAAGCTTTTCAACTGGCCGATAGTTAAGTTTAAATCCATCCAGACCTCGGGCGAATATTGCCCTATAACATAGCTCATTCGCTGTAGTTGAATGATTTCTTTAGTCAACTCTTCTCGATTTGTCGTCAACTTTATCTACTCATACTCGAATAAATATTAACATCTAGTTAATAGTTTATAATATGTTATCGATATTATCAACTCGAATTCGGGGAGGCTGTACGGGCTTCCGTCTGTAAAAATAATAAATAGATATTTCAGTTCTGCGGGCTACATGCCTATCACAGCTATATATAAGCCTTGCCAAAACAGCGAGGCTTATATATACTTAAATTTTGACTAGTTTGCTTAATGGAGGGAATGAACGTGAATGCGCACATCGGTAAAGCTTCGCTGGGATTAATGGCGGTTTTGATAATGTTGACCAGTGCTTGTGTGATTGCCAATAAGCCTGAAAATAGAAATTCACTGGCCATATCGAGCCTGAAGGCTGATTATATAGCTGTTTATCCAAAAAATATGTCCGAAATAAAGTGTGTTACTTCTGCCTCTGAGGCTGACGCAATACAATATACATGGTCGTCCGATGGAGGTAGCATAACGGGTGAAGGGTCCACTGTTATCTGGCAGGCTCCGAACGAATATGGAGACTTTCATGTTATGGTGATTGCTACAGATAACAATGGTGGTAAGGCCGAGGACGTTCTAACTCTCAGTGTGGTGCCTAGACCATACAAAGCCTGTTGCGGTCGATAGCTATATTAGCCGGATCAAAATTATGAAACGACGGCTTATAGCCATATCCTTGCCTCTGATTTTGCTTGCAGGTCTACTTGGCTGTGCTGGGCAGGGTGGGCTTTCTAACCAATTGAAAATTCTTAGCCAGAGTATGACCGTGCACGAGTTCTCCGGAGGAACGCCTCAAAGTGCAGCAGTGGTTTATGGTAGAGCTCAGAATGCTAGCCGTGGCGTCATGAATTCCGCCACTATTGAAGTTAGCTTCTATGATAAGAACAAGAAACTCATAGCCACCGGTTCAACGGCAAGACAGAATTTACAACCGGGCGAGATATGGGACTTCAGCGTTCAAACTGTGGGACCGGATGCCTGGAAAATAGTAAACTATGATATATCAGTCAGTGCCAAATAGGGGAATAGTTGGATTATAGGATGGTGCCTTAGCTTGTGGGAGATGAAGGCTTCTGATATTCTTTATCTTAGGGAGGTGATTGGATATGAGAGGCATTAAGATTTCATTTAGAATCCTGTTACTGCTGGCAGTTCTAGCAATGCCGGCAATCGCCTGTGGCGGACAGGCACCGCCGCCAGCGCCTACGGGCAATCAGCCGCCAGTAATCGTAAGCCTGGTAGCGCAGACTCAGCAGCTTACTCCATCGGGTAACACGGAGATTCAGTGCATTGCCCAGGATGCAGATGGTGACCAGCTGAACTTTACCTGGGCAGCAACCGGTGGTGATTTTAGCGGTACTGGGCCTATCGTTACCTGGAAGGCCCCGCCGAATTATGGCACGTATAATATAACAGTCACTGTTGACGATGGTAAGGGTGCTTCGGTACAACGTTCTCTGGACATAACGGTCGGCGCAAATCAGGCGCCAGTTATTTCCAGCCTAACAGCCAACCCCTCGGGGGTATTGTATAGTGGCAGCACCTTGCTTACATGTATAGCCAGCGACCCGGACGGCGATGTGGTGAGATACAGCTGGTCTGCCAGCGCAGGCAGCATCACTGGTGTAGGTAACAAGGTAACCTGGGTAGCACCGAGCAAGACCGGCAGCTTTACCATCACGGCGATTGTTAGCGACGGTAAGGGCGCTGAAACCAGAGGTGATGTCATGGTAACAGTGGCACCATCGATAAGTACAGAGACCTTCCCGCCTGTGGCCCAGGAGACCGGCACCGTAGATTCTCACGGTGATAAAGATAATTCCCGGACGGTGGCTGGTGATGATGCTCAAAATATAGGCTATCGTGCTTTCTGGAGTTTTAATGTTTTCAGCCTGGCGGGGAAATATATAGATAGCGCCACACTAAAGCTTACTACCAGCAGCGTAGTCGGTGACCCATTTTCCAGCGTTACCGGTCTTGCAGGGCTGCGATTTTGGAAGGTCTCCTACGGTGATCGGCTCCCGGATTTTAATTTCACGGGAAGCAACCTGATTCGCGTGCCTGTTCAGACTAAAGCACCGACTTCTATAGATGTAACGCAAGAGGTAGCCAATGTAGCCGCGGCCGCCATTACCCGTTTACAGATAGAAGCTCTGTTTTTGAAGACAACTAACGGGAACAATGTTGCTGAATTTATTCAGTGGTCAGACGCGGTCTTGGAGGTAACATATTCGGAAGGCCCGCCAGATCTTCCGCAGGGCTTAAAGTAAACGCAGTTTAAATATAGACATGTAGGTGTAAGGCGGCCTTAGGGCCGCCTTATCTATCTCGTAATTGATTTTGACATATTGTCAATATAATGGTAAATTATAGTAGTTAGCAGTCTTGGAGGGAGAGTGCTAAAAATGTTGAAAGGTTTGACTAACAGAAGAGAAGCTATTCTGAAGATAATAGTCAGCGAATATATTGATACAGCGGTACCGGTAGCTTCGGAAACAATTTTTCGTAATTACAAACTGGGTGTAAGTCCGGCGACGATTCGCAATGATATGGCGTATCTTGAGGAGGAGGGTTACATTGGCCGGCCTCATACGTCGGCCGGCAGCGTGCCTTTAGATAAAGGGTACCGTCATTACGTTGAGTCGTTGACTAGAAAGACCGAGCTCGACCAGCGGGAACAAGATCGAATTAAAAAACTTTTCCGGGAAGTGGAAAAGGAATTTGAGAAGTGGTTGAAGCTGGCGGCGGCCATTGCGGCCAGCCTGGCTAAAAATGCGGCTCTAGTTACCCTGCCAAAACCCAGACAATGCCGGTTTAAACACTTAGAGCTAGTAGCTTTGCAGGACTTTACGGCTTTAATGGTTTTGGTACTCACAGACGCGATATTGAAGCGGCAGCTTTTGTCCTTCGGGGAACCGGTAACCCAGGAGCAGCTGGCAATTATATCCAATAAGTTTAATACCGTTTTTTCCGGGTTAACGAGTTCCGAGATTTCGGATAAAAAGTCACAACTTCCTTTAAAAGAAGGCCTGGTGGCTGAAGCTGTGACTGATATGATGTCCGCTGAGGATGAATTGGAATACGAGCAGCCTTATCTTGAGGGCCTGCGTTTAATGCTGGGGCAACCCGAGTTTGCTCAAAAGGACAGGATGTTGAGCATAATGGAGCTGATGGAGACAAAAGATTGGCTTAGCTCAGCTTTCGGTCGGCGGTCAGATACTTTAGGGGTACAAGTAGTTATCGGAGAAGAGAATCGGAATGAGACTTTACGCGATTTAAGCCTGGTTTTCAGCCGCTATGGTATCCCGGACCGGATTGGTGGCACCATTGGTATAATCGGTCCTACTCGTATGAATTACCGCCGGGCTATTTCTACGGTCGACTATATATCAAGCATATTGAGCGATCTGGTGGCTAGCGTTAGCCGTAACGATTGAAGTTTCAACTTAGGAGGCTTTGTTGGCTACAGAGAAAAAGGATACGTTAGATGACAAAGTGTCGGATAGTGGCGAGGCGAAGGATTCGGAGTCGTTAACAAAACAGCTAGCTGAAGAGAAGGAGAAAGCTGAAAAATATTTAGCCAACTGGCAGAGAACTGAGGCTGATTTCAGAAATTATAAGGCACGTGAGGAGAAGGAAAAACAGGAGTTTTTAAACTGGGCGAATTCCACGTTGATATGTGATATATTGCCGGTGATTGATTCTTTCGACCGTGCTTTTGAAGGGATTGCACCCCATGGCAAGGGTCTCAATTGGATTACCGGCTTCAAGCAGATTCAGAAAATGTTATTAGATGTTTTAAATAAACATGGGCTTACGGAGATGAAGTGCGTCGGCGAGCTTTTCGACCCGAGCCGTCATGAAGCCGTGGTCCAGCAGGATGGTGCTGAAGGCTTGATACTGGGTGAGATCCGAAAAGGTTATATGATGAAAGACAAACTGCTTCGGGCACCGCAGGTGGTGGTTGGGAATGGTGCCGAAACGCCGGGCTCCGAGCCGGCCAAACCAGTTGAGGAAGAATTTGAGAACGATACACGAGAAAGAGGATAAAAATAGTGAGAAATCTAGTGTGTGAAGGAGGTTATTATGGCTAAGGCAGTTGGTATTGATTTAGGAACCACGTTTAGTCTGGTAGCGGTTATTGAGGGAGGTGAGCCGAAAATAATTCCCAATGCTGAAGGAGAACGGCTGACACCTTCGGTCGTAGCCATCGACAAAAAAGGTGAGCGTCTGGTGGGGTTGCTGGCTAAACGGCAAGCGATTACCAATCCAGACAATACTATTTTCAGCGTGAAGAGGTTGATGGGGCGCAAATTCAAAGACTCGGAAGTCCAGTATGACATAAAGCGGTTACCTTATAAAATAGCCGAAGCCAGCAACGGCGACGCCTGGGTGGTGATGGGTGGTAAGCAGTACAGCCCGCCGGAAATCTCGGCTATGATTCTGCAGAAACTGAAGCTCGATGCCGAAGCTTATCTCGGTGAAAAGGTAACCGATGCTGTGATTACAGTGCCAGCGTATTTTAACGACAGCCAGCGCCAGGCAACCAAGGATGCCGGCACCATTGCCGGATTGAATGTAATTCGTATTGTAAATGAACCAACCGCTTCAGCTTTAGCCTACGGGATGGATAAAAAGGCAGAGGAGACCATAGCCGTCTATGACCTCGGTGGTGGCACCTTCGATATTTCCATACTCGAGCTTGGTGAAGGTCAGTTCCAGGTTAAATCAACCAATGGTGATACGCACCTGGGCGGCGACGATATCGACCAGAGAATTATGGACTGGCTGTGCGACGAGTTTAAGAAGGAATCGGGTGTCGACCTGAAACAGGACAGAATGGCGTTGCAGCGGTTAAAGGATGCCGCCGAGAAAGCCAAGCGTGAGCTATCTACAGTGGGACAGACTGAGATAAACTTGCCGTTTATTACTGCCGATGCCTCCGGACCGAAGCATATGAACATAACGCTAACAAGGGCCAAGCTGGAGCAGTTAAGCATGGAATTACTGGAAAGGAGCATTGAGCCGTGCCGAAAAGCCCTGGCTGATGCCAAGCTCACAACCGCTCAGGTAACCGACGTGATTCTGGTCGGCGGGCAAACCAGAATGCCCAGGGTTCAGGACATGGTACGCCAGTTTTTTGGTAAAGAACCCATCAAAGGCGTCAATCCCGATGAGGTGGTGGCGCTGGGTGCAGCTATCCAGGCCGGCGTACTTAAGGGAGATGTGAAAGACATTCTACTGCTAGATGTCACGCCGCTTACTCTGGGTATCGAGACTCTGGGCGGAGTAGCCACACCGCTTATTCCGCGGAATACGACTATTCCAACGTCCAAGAGCCAGATATTCAGCACGGCTGCCGACAACCAGCCTAGCGTGGAAATCCATATTCTTCAAGGCGAGCGTCCCATGTCCGGTGACAATCGAACTCTGGGTCGTTTTATGCTCGACGGTATTTTGCCATCGCCCAGAGGCGTGCCCCAGATTGAGGTGACCTTTGACATCGATGCCAACGGCATTTTGAATGTCCGGGCTCAGGACAAGGGAACCGGCAAGGAGCAGAAAATAACCATTACTGCCTCGAGCGGTCTGAAGAAAGACGAAGTTGAGAAAATGAGGAAAGACGCCGAGTCCCATGCTGCTGACGACGCCAGAAAGAAAGAAGAGGTAGAAGCCCGAAATATGGCTGATACGCTCGTTTACACCGCTGAGCGAACGCTGAGGGAGCAGGGCGACAAGATTCCGGCAGACTTAAAGCAGGAGTTGGAGGGTAAGATAGCTGCCGTACGCTCGGCTCTTCAAGGAACCGATGCAAATTATATGCGCAGCTCCGCAGAGGATTTGTCCAGCACCATGCAGAAAATCGGCTCCGCTGTGTACGGGCAGCCAGGTGCGCCTCCTCCACCGGGTGGAGAATCAGGTGGTGAGGCTCCAGGCGGGCCGCCTCCCGGTGGCACCGAAGAAGGTACGGTAGAGGGCGAGTTCAGAGAAGTTTAAAGCTGCGCCTTAATTAACCTGAGTTATCAAGGCGGCGGATTGTTCTAGTGAGTGTAACAACCGCCGCCCGTGTTTTACTCAGGATGCAAATATTCATTTTTCACTACTTAGTTGGCAACACTTTATTATCATGCATCGGCGTAATTGGGACGACTGGTGGTGCATTTTTCGGTATCCATGGAGGGACGATGTCCCATTCTGATGAATTCTCGGATACAGACAGATAGATCCTGTATAAACCAGGACCTAAGGTAAAACTAGAATGTCGCGGAATAAGAGATAATTTCGCCTCTATAGTGTAATGCCCAGTTTTGACCGGTTTAATAACGGCTGTTAGCTCCTTCGTACCTACCAGGGACTCCTTATTAGGATACGGAGACATGCTTCCAAGCTGGGCTGAAAGATCACCGCTAATATATTGGAGACCATCAGGTAGGTTGATTATTACACTCACATTGTCAGCAGTTAAACCTGGTGTTCCCACTATACAACTCAGCTGGGCTGTCTCATTCAGGCGTGGTGCGCCATTTGGGAATGATAGATCAACATAGACATCTGGTGGCGGCACAACGCCTGTTACTGTTTCGGACCCGGCAGGCGAAGTTGGGGGATTGGGAGGTTGAGATGGAGGATTGGCAGGAACAGGCGGTAGATTAGAAGTCTGAGACGGAGGAACGGTAGGTATAGTGGGCGAATTAGTTGCATTTTCAACATTATTGCAGCCATTCAAGCCGAATGAGCTGGCTAATATGAGTAAAATTGTAACTACCTGTGCTATTCTTGACATCATTCCTTTCATGATCTTCTCCTCTCCAACGAAGGAGTTCTTAACAGTTCCAAATATTTTCAAGAAAAAGGTTGTTGACTAAAGTATCGGCATTTTATTTGTTTGCGTCCGCCTATTGCCCCGATAGTTTAAAAATAAAAACCGACCACTTAAGTGGTCGGTTTCACTACTGGCTCGGCAGCGCCCCAGTGACCCCCGCACAGACGCTGCTTCTCGGCCCCCACTAATTTTGATTTTATGTGTTTCGTTTATGCGCTTACGAGGATTATACACCACCTGTCAAGTCTGTGTTGTTGTTGACACTGTATCTAAAAATCAATAATATGAGCATTAAATCAGATCGGAGGAGGTTTAGTTTTATGGCAAGTAAGACTTTTACGGTCAGTGGTACCACTATGGCGATTTTAGCCATTGTTGCCGGCATTTTGATTCTGATATGGCCGTCTTTTGTACAATGGATTCTCGGCATCTTTCTGATTGTGTGGGGTATTCTGGCGCTCATAAATAGATAGCGGATCTATCGTTAGACTCAATAAAAATCGTTTGCCCTGACCCTTTAACACGCTCATCTTGAAAAGAAAAGGCGCAAGTGGCCTTATTTTCATTCTGTTCATTCGGGTTAAATCATGCTCTATTTAGGCACCTCCGGCTTCAGCTACAATGACTGGGTAGGTAGCTTCTACCCCAACGGCATGTCCCGAAGAGACTGGCTTATTTACTATGCCCGAGAGTTCAACGCCCTGGAGTTAAATTCTACATATTATGCTTTACCCAAACCCTCCATTTTGAAATCTATGATTCGTAAAACCGGAGAAGGCTTTATGTTTTCGATTAAGGCAAATCAGGAGATGACGCATCAGCTTCAGCAGGATAATATGGTTTTCAAGGCCTTTATTAATATGCTTCAGCCCTTTATCGCAGCTGGCAAGCTGGGCTGTGTGCTGGCTCAATTTCCATTCAGTTTCTATGCCAGTCGAGAGAATTCTCATTATCTGGCGCGTTTTCGCGAATGGCTGAAAGATATACCGCTGGTGGTGGAATTTCGGAATGTTCAGTGGCTGAAGCCGGAGGTCTTTGACTGGTTGCGGAAGCATAATGTCGGTTTCTGCTGTGTCGATGAGCCGCAGCTGCCCAAGCTGTTACCTCCCGTGGCTGATGTTACCAGCGACGTTGCCTACGTGCGTTTTCACGGGCGTAATGCAGCTAAGTGGTGGCAGCATCAATATGCTTATGAAAGATATGATTACACATATTCAGCCGGGGAACTGAATGAGTGGCTGCCGCGGATTAGTAAATTAAATAGCCTGGCGGAAAAGACCTTCGTCTTCGCTAATAATCACTGGCGTGGTCAATCGGTAAGCACCATACGGCAGTTACGCATGATGCTTGACTAGCTTGCTTTCGTATTTAACCTAAGCTAGAATAATTCGCACACCAATCGATACTGTTTTGTGAAATGGCTGAGCTAACTGAACTTTATAACCGCCTAAAAAAAGAGCAGATACGTGTGAAATCTGAGCTCGAGAGGTTGAAGGTTGAGGAGAAATCTGCCGATGAACAGCGTGAAGGTAGCCCTTTCGGCAAGAGAGAGGAGGGGGCTACTGAAACCTTTGAGTTGGAGAAGAGGCTGGCTCTAGAGAGACGTCTGAAGGACGCTCTAGCCGAGGTGGAGCATGCCATTAATAAATACGAAGCTGGCATCTATGATATATGTGACATATGCAGTCAGCCAATAGAGCTCGCCAGGCTCGAGGCGTTGCCTCAAGCGAGCTTGTGTCTTAAATGCAAAGCCAGCCAGGCGAAGGATGCCAGAGGTAGAAAGACGAGGTAGCTGGTGGCGGGGAGGGTTATTCCTCATCATCGCCGCCTGTGTGGTTGCCTTAGACCAGATAACCAAGCTGTGGATTAGGTCTAGTATTCCTCCTTATGAGTTGGTATCCATCTTTGGTAATTTGAGCCTGACCAATGTACAAAATACCGGCTCGGCATTCGGACTCTTTGTAAACCAGGGTTTTCTGCTAGCTCTTATCGGCGTGGTCGGTGTGATAGCTATTTTATTATTCTATCGCTATTTCTCAAAGTCCAATTTGTTGGGTATTTCGGCGTTGGGCCTGGTTTTCGGCGGTGCCATAGGCAATCTAGTAGACCGCTTTCGTTTCGGCTACGTCACCGACTTCATTGATGTTCGTTTGTGGCATGATTACCATTGGCCGTCGTTTAATGTAGCCGACTCAGCTATAACAATCGGCAGCATAATGCTGATTATTTTTATACTTATGACATTTAGAAAGACAGATGGCAGTTCCTCCAAAGCCGGAAGTTAAAATATTGCAGGTCACCGAGTCAGCGGTTCGCCTGGATAAATATCTGGCTGGAAAATACCCCGAATTATCCCGCTCCGTTCTTCAGAAACTAATCAAGCAAGGCCACATTTTAGTCAATGATATCGGAGCCAAACCGAGCCAGAAATTGAGCCTTGGAGATAAGATTTACGTTTCTTTGCCTCCTCCTGAAGAAGTCTCGTTGGCTGCGGAACCTATTCCCGTAGACGTGATTTATGAAGATAATGACTTGCTGGTGATATGCAAGCCTCCCGGGCTGGTCGTTCATCCTTCTCCGGGACACACCGCTCATACACTGGTCAATGCCCTCTTAGCCCGCTGCCCCGATTTAGCTGCATTTGGCGATGCCATGCGGCCGGGCATAGTTCACCGTTTGGATAGAGATACTTCAGGGTTGATGATTATTGCCAGGAACAGTCGCGCCCAGCAGTATCTAATTAATCAATTCAAAGACAGGTCCGTGTCAAAAAGTTACCTTGTCTTGGTTAAAGGTAAGCTGACTCCGAGTCAGGGTATTATCGATGCTCCTATCGGCCGCAACCCGTCTAACCGCAAACGCATGGCTGTGGTAGCCAGCGGCAGACAGGCCAGGACCGGATACAAGGTTAAGGAATATCTTGATGGGTATACCCTGCTTGATATCACTACCGAGACCGGCCGTACCCACCAGATAAGGGTCCATTTAGCAGCTATCGGCTATCCGGTCGTCGGCGACCCGGTATATGGTGTCAGGTCACCCTATATCAAGCGGCAGTTCGTCCATGCCTACCGGCTGGGTTTCTGTTTGCCGTCTAGCGGCCAGTATCGGGAATTCACTTGTGGACTATACCCGGACTTGAAGCAGGCCATGGCATTAATGTCCGGGACAAAGGGATAATTATATACGCCTGGCTATTGCTTAATCTATGTATAATATGTTAAATTGTATCTGAAGAGAGGTATTCAAGATGAAGGGCGCTGACAGACCTTTCGAGAAGATTAAAAAGGACCAGATGGGGCGTGAGGGCGACTTATATTCGCAGATAATGGATAAGTCCGGTGAATTCGGCAATCTGGAGACCTTCGCAGCTGACTCCGCCGTTAAACGGAATGAGATGCTGTTCAAAATTCAGAGCGATATGGAGGATGTCAGGAATGCCCTGAAGCAGGCTGAACAGCTGGCTGACCGGCTCAAGAGACGGCTGAACGAGCTCGAAGGTATGTACCGTATCCTGACTAAAAAATAGGGCTGGGGTACTGATCTGACATACTTTCGCAGCATTTTTCATAATATTTTTATGATTACTTGAGTCTCGTGATGGACTTTTGCCCTAAGTAAATCCAGCGAACCCGGAAAGGCTGGCGTTTTTGGAAGGAATCGAGGTTGGAGAAGAAACCAAAAGAGTTTGCCTTAGAGTATGCTGGCTTCTGGATTAGGTTAGGCGCAGGTGTTATCGACCTCTTAGTTTTAGCGTTGCTGAGTGGAACAATCCTTTTTGCCTCCGGTTCTCCGAGCCTTTTAATTATAAGTGCATTAATAATTTCCTTTGCCTATTTCGTTGGTTTTTGGACATGGCGAGGGCAAACTCCCGGGAAAATGGCCGTAGGAATAAAAGTAATTCGAACCGACCATTCTACGGTTAATTGGCGGTGTGCGTTGCGTCGTTGCTTGGGCTACATTACCTCAACTTTGATTCTGTTTGTGGGCTTTATCTGGATTGCCTTTGATGCCCGTAAGCAGGGGATACATGATAAAATTGCTGATACCTATGTGGTAAAGCTGCCGGTGCGGCAGGTAGCTTTCACCGGCCCTTATGCTCGAGGCCATGCCAGTTATGGTTGAAAATAAAGTTAGGGTTCGATTCGCCCCCAGTCCGACCGGCTACCCACATCTAGGCAATATCAGAACTGCCTTGTTTAACTGGGTCTTTGCCCGACATAATAACGGCATTTTTATTCTGCGTATCGAGGACACCGATGTGGCCCGTCGGGTGGAGGGCGCCACAGAGGTTATTCTGGAAAGCCTGCGCTGGCTAGGGCTTAATTGGGACGAGGGCCCATATTTCCAGTCACAGCGACTGGAGCTTTATGGTGAAGCCGCTGATACGCTGCTGAAACAGGGGCTGGCTTACCGCTGCTATTGCTCTCCAAAACGGCTGGAGTCGATGCGCCAGGAGCAGATGAAGCGAAAGCAACCGCCGGGCTATGACCGCCATTGCCGCAATCTCACGCAAAAAGAATGTGCTGAACAAGAGGCTAGCGGGGTTATCCCGGTGGTGCGGTTCAAGTCGCCGACGGAAGGCCAGACTTCTTTCGATGATTTGCTGCGCGGTCAGATAGTATTTGAGAACAGCACACTGGACGACTTCGTTCTGCTCAAATCTGATGGTTATCCCACTTATCATCTGGCTAATATAGTGGATGACCACCTGATGGAGATTTCACACGTTCTCCGGGCCGATGAATGGCTATCCAGCACGCCCCGGCATGTCCTGCTTTATCAGGCGCTGGGCTGGCAGCCGCCGCAGTTTGCCCATCTGCCCATGATTCTGGGTCCGGATAGGTCCAAGTTGAGCAAGCGGCATGGGGCCACGGCCATTACCGAATACCGGGAGCAGGGCTACCTGCCGGAAGCGATGTTTAATTTTTTAGCCTTGCTCGGCTGGTCGTTGGACGATAAGACAGAGCTTTTAACCAAAGACGAGATAGTAAAAAATTTCTCTTTAGAACGAATAAGCAGGACTGCTGCCGTTTTCAATAAGGATAAGCTGGAATGGATGAACGGAGTTTACATCAGGAGTCTGAGTATAGAAGAATTTTGCCGTCGAGCTATGCCGTTTTTAGAGAAATGTTTGCCGGCTGAAGTAGAACGTCCGCTGGATACCGCGTATATTTTACGGATGGCGCCTCTTGTTCAGGAGCGAGCCAGGAGGATGGCCGAGGTTCCATCGCTCAGCGATTTTTTCTTCGTCGATAAGCTGGAATATGATTCCGGGCTGTTACTGGGCAAAATAAATAAGGTTGAAGCCAGTAAAAGCCTGAAGGTTTCAGTCGAGAAAATGAGCGGTTTGAAGAATTGGGATGCGGCTTCCCTGGAGGCTATATTCAGGCCGTTGGCCGATGAGCTCAAATTGAAGACTGGCGTCTTTTTCGGCCTGCTGCGGGTGGCCGTGACCGGCAGGACGGCGGCGCCGCCTTTGTTTCAAACCATGGGGGTCCTGGGTAAAGAGCGCTGCCTGAAACGTTTGAAGACGGCGCTGGATAAAGTTTCCAGTTCCTAGATTAGCCTAACCGGTATATCCTCAAAGCTTTTGACATTTGGGGCAGAAATAGCTGCCGCGGTTTCTAAGAGCCAGCCGCTGGATGGGTGTGCCGCACACAGGGCAGGGCCGGCCGCCGCGGTGAGCCGCACGAAAGTTGTTATGTGCCGTGCCCAAACCCCCATCAGGCCGTTTGTAAGTATCGACGCTGGCGCCCTTGCTACTAATGGCTAACCTCAGTACCTCGACAATCGCCTTATACAGATTTCTTATTTCTTGAGTTGACAGACTGTTGGCTTTTTGCAAAGGATGAATTTTGGCGGCAAAGAGAGCTTCATCGGCGTACATGTTACCGATGCCGGCGATGAAGCCCTGGTCGAGAAGGACAGCCTTTATCGGTGCCTGTCGTTTGCACACGCGTTCAGCCAGGGTCTCGACGGTGAAACCGGGGTCTAGCGGCTCCGGACCAAGCTTGCCGGTAACAGCCTGTTCGTTTTCCAGCAGCCACAGCGCTCCCAGCCGCCTGCGGTCGGTAAAGACAAGCTGGCTGCCGTCGTCGAGGTGAAAAATAACTCTGGCATAGCCGTCAGGCTGCCTGGGATTCAGCAGCAAGGCCCCGGTCATTTTGAGGTGGATTATCAGTGCTTCACGGCTGGAGAGGCGGAAAATGAGATATTTGCCGCGTCGCTCAAGGTGGTTTATGCTCTGCCCAATAAGTTTACGGCGGAACTCTTCGACCGAGGGTCGCTTCACCGGTTTAGCATCGTTGACGGTGACATCGGCAAACTTCCGGCCGGTTAAGTAAGGCGAAAGCTCGTTCTTTATTGTCTCTACTTCGGGCAGCTCGGGCAATGTTTAACCACCTTTAAATGAATACGACTGAAGAACACTGGTATTGTAGCCTAAAGCGCTTGTATGTTAAACATGGGGTGGGTATAATTTCGATTTAACGGAAATCAGAATGAAAAAAGGGAAATTGCTGAGTCTGGCAATTGGCATGGTATTGGCTACTTTGATTATGGTGTTCGGCTGCACCAGCCCGGCTCAAGAACATGTCGTCAAAGCTAATGAGTACTTTAACCAGGGACGATACGATGAAGCCATTACTGAGTTCAGTGAGGCGATAGAGCTGGAACCGACAAATGCCGAGTTATATTACGATCGCGGTAATGTTTATCTTAAACAAGGTCGATTGCAGACAGCCGCAGCTGATTATGACAAGGCTATTTCGCTTGACCCGAAGCTGGCTATGGCCTACAACAACCGGGGGCTGGCTTATGCCGGCATGATGATGTATGACACGGCCATTGTCGATTACAGCAAAGCTATTGAATTAAACCCGAAGCTGGCTGTTGCCTACGATAACCGCGGCCTGATGTACCGCGACAAATACGAGTATGACACAGCCATAGCCGACTTCACTAAGGCGATTGAGCTGGACCCTATGCTGGCCAAGGCGTATTTTAATCGGGGCTATGCTTATAACAAGAAGGGCGACATGGAGCAGGCCAAAGCCGATTTAGATAAGTGCATTGAATTATCCACAGACCCTGTGCTCACCAAGGCAGCCAAAGACCTGCGGGAGAGGCTCTGAAAATAAATTGGCTTCTCATAATATAGCTAATTGCCGCCTAGCTCATCTCAGCCCAGTTTTTGCCCATTTTAATATCTATCCTTAAAGGCACGCTGAGCTTTAAGGCCTGGGGCATAATTCTGGACACCAGCTCTTTCATCTTTGCCGTTTCCTCGGGCGGCACTTCGAAAAGCAGTTCATCATGCACCTGAAGCGTCATCCGGCTGCGCAGTTTCTGTTTTTCCATCTCGCGGTGAAGGTTGACCATGGCGATTTTAATTATATCGGCCGACGTGCCCTGTACCGGCATGTTTATGGCCATGCGCTCGGCGGCTTCTCTGACCTGACGGTTGGGCGATTTGATTTCAGGTATGTAGCGCCGTCTGCCCATTACCGTCTGCACATACCCTAATTCCCTGGCCTGGTTCTTGGTTTTTTCGATATATTCTCTGACCTTGGGATATTTCTCGAAGTACGCGTTTATGAACTCGGCGGCTTCCTCGCGGCTGAAGCTGGTGGCCTGTTCTAGACCATAATCGCTCATGCCGTAGATGACACCGAAATTGACAGTTTTAGCGACACGGCGCATCTCTGAAGTCACTTTGTCCTCGGGCACGTTGAAAATGCGCGATGCCGTAGCAGTATGGACGTCCTCGTCCCTGAGGAAGGTGGCGATAAGCTCCGGGTCTTGTGAGATATGTGCCAGAGCTCGCAGGTCGATTTGGGAGTAATCGGCGGATAAAAGCTGCCATCCGGGCTCGGCTATGATGGCCTGCCTGATTTTGCCGCCCAATTCGGTCCTTATGGGGATATTCTGCAGATTAGGCTCACTTGAGGAAAGACGGCCGGTAGTGGTGCCGGTCTGATTGAAGCTGGTGTGAAGCCTGCTCGTTTTGGGGTTGACCAGAGCGCAGAAGGCATCGGTGTAGGTCGATTTCAGCTTGGCTAGCTGGCGGTACTGGAGGATATATTCGATTATGGGATGTGTCCCCTTTAGTTCCTCAAGTGAGGAAGCTTCGGTGGTGTAACCGCTTTTCGTCTTACGCGGTTTGGGCAACTTCAACTGTTCATAAAGGACTCTGGATAACTGGTGCGACGAGTTTATATTAAATTGGTAGCCCAGGCTGTTGTAAATCTCCTTTTCCAACCTCAGCATATCCTTTCCCAGGCTGTTGGACATGTCCCGTAGCAATTCAATGTCTATAGCTACCCCATTTCTCTCCATGGCTACCAGCACCGGGACTAACGGCATCTCCACCTCGCTGAAAAGCTGCCATAATCCCTCTTCCCGTAGTTCGGCATCGAGCACGCTCTTAAGCCGGAGAGTAATATCGGCGTCGGCACAGGCGTAATCGGCAACCTCTTCAATGGTCGCCATGTCCATGGATAGCTGCTTGGGTCCCTTGCCAATTAAGTCGGTAATGGGTGTCATCTCTACTCCGAGCTTGTTGAAAGCCAGCGCCTTCAGCCCCAGCGATTTTTCTCCAAGCAGATAGGCGGCGAGCATGGTATCGAAAGCCAGCTTTTCCAGCTTTATGCCGTATTCGGCCAGAACCGTCATATCGAATTTGCCGTTTTGAGCGATTTTGGGGATTTTGTTATCTTCGAGCACAGGTTTAAGTTTGGCGATGACTTGAGCCAGCGGCAGTTGGGTTATCTGGCTCAGCCAGCGATGTCCTACTGGTACGTAAAAGGCTTCACCCGGTTTTGATGACAATGATATGCCGACAAGCTCACAGGCCATAACTTCTTTAGCGGAAGTCTCCAGGTCGACGGTGAATTCTTTAGCGGCTGATAGCTGGCTGACAAGCTTATCCAAATCACGGTCGGCGCTGACTGTGTGGTAGTCTTTGGAGACTATGGGCTTGCCCGAAGCTGCTGCCGGTTCCTCGCGTATCCCCTCGGGCAGCCGGGACAGCAACGACACGAATCCCAGCTCCCGGAAGAGTTCGACCACCTGGTTTCTGTCATAAGCGGTGACGTGGCAGGCATCCAGGTCAAGCTTTATGGGCACATCGGTAACTATCGTCGCCAGTTCCTTGTTTCGAAGGACCTTGTCCTTGTTATCGCGCAGCAGTGCCTGCAGCCTTTCCGGAGCCACTTCGTCGATGCGGTCATAGATTCCCTGGAGGCTGCCGAACTGGGTCAGCAACTTGGCGGCTGTTTTGTCGCCGATGCCGGGCACACCTGGTATGTTATCCGAAGGGTCGCCGGTGAGGGCTTTGAGGTCGGCCAGTTGGCTGGCGGATATGCCGTATTTCTCCTCGACGCCGGCCTCATCATAGATTACTGTGTCACTGAAACCTCGACGGGGCGACATTACCTTAGTGCTGGGTGATACCAACTGCAGCATATCATTGTCGCCGGTAACCACCAGGGTGTCCGCGTTTTGTTGAGTGGCCTGCCGGCTCAACGTGCCCAGCACATCATCGGCTTCGTAGCCGTCAATATCGAATACAGGAATATGGAAGCCATCCACCAGTTGATGGACGCGATGTATCTGGCTGATAAGCTCTTCGGGGGCTTCGGGACGCTGGGCTTTGTAGTCCTCGAATTTCTCGTGTCTGAAGGTCGGCCCGGGACGGTCGAAGGCAATAGCCCAGTGGGTTGGCTTGATTTCATTCAGCACCTTGAGCAGAGTGCTGGCAAAGCCCTGGACGGCATTTACCATTTCCCCCGTCTTGGATATGGTTAACGGCGGTATGGCATGGAAAGCCCGGTGAATCAGGGCATTTCCGTCGAAGAGTAGAAGCAGTGGTTTTTCTTTTGGCATTTTTTGAAATTTTAGGTCTTATTCTACTGTCAGACAGACAAAAATAATGGCGCAGGTTCATTATATATCAAGTTGACAGTCGTGGTATACTATTGGCTTACTTAAATAGGCAGTTCAGAAATGAATAAAAAAGACCTGCTTTCTGTAGCTGATTTGAGCGCTGCGGAAGTCAAAAAAATAATCGCTCAAGCTTTGAAAGTCAAACACGGACCGGCGCCGAAGTTGTTGTCCGGCAGGATACTGGCTCTATTGTTCGAGAAGCCGTCTTTGCGGACACGAGTCAGCTTTGAGGTGGCCACATATCAACTGGGCGGCTATTGCCTATATCTATCGCCCGAAGAGGTGGGCCTGGGCAAGAGAGAGCCGGCTTCTGATGTAGCCCGTGTGCTCAGCCGATATGTGGATGGCATCATTGCCCGCACCTTTGCCCATGAGACTCTGATAGCACTGGCCAGCCATGCGACAGTACCAGTGATTAACGCACTTTCAGATGTGGAGCATCCCTGCCAGGCTTTAGCTGATATATTGACCATTTTTGAGAAAAAGGGAAAGCTCAAGGGTTTGAAACTGGCTTTCATCGGCGACGGCAATAATGTGGCTAATAGTCTTCTGCTGGCGGCGACACGTACCGGAATTAACTTCTATATTGCCTCTCCGCCCGGCTATGCGATTAAAGATGAGGTATGGCAAAAGGCTAAAAGTCTAATCGCTCAAAGCGGCAGTCAGATTTCGTTATCCGATAAACCGGAACAGGCGGTAAAGGATGCCGATGTCGTTTACACAGATGTGTGGACGAGTATGGGGCAGGAAGTTGAGTCCGCTATACGTCGCAAAGCCTTCGCCCGCTATCAGGTTGATGCCCGATTATTGTCTTTAGCTAAGAAGGATGCTATATTCATGCATCCTTTGCCGGCACATCATGGGGAGGAGGTGGCGGCCGGGATTCTGGAGGACCCGCGCTCGGTAGTCTTCGACCAGGCAGAAAACAGGCTTCATGTGCAAAAAGCGCTGTTGATTGTGATGTTTGGCAAGGCTGGACGCGCCCGCTAGCCAATGGTATGCTTTATTTTATCAGTTGTTTCCAAAGAGAAGTTATATGAAACCCGTGGTAGCTATAGTCGGTAGAGCCAATGTCGGCAAGTCGACGTTGTTTAATCGCCTGGCAGGTGAGTCAGTGGCCGTTGTCGAAGACGTGCCCGGGACGACGCGTGACCGCGTCTTTACCGATGTCTCTCATGAAGGCCATGAGATCACGCTGGTTGATACCGGCGGATTGGAGCTAAGGCCGGGCTCTTCGCTGGCTCGGAAGGTTAAGGAGCAGGCCGAGGCGGCAATTGCCGAGGCTGATGTCATTATTTTTATGACGGACGTTCGCGATGGCGTGATTGCCGCCGACAGTGAGATAGCTGACCAGCTTCGTATTTCTCATAAACCAATGGTTTTAGTGGCCAACAAAGCGGATAATGCCAAATGGGAAACCCACCTGAGCGATTTTTATCAGCTAGGTGTCGGCACTCCGCTGGCCGTCAGTGCTCAGCATGGCCGGGGCATAAGCGAATTATGGCAGTTGATTATTCCCCTTATCCCCAAGTTTTCACAGAGTCCTGTTGATTCAGACAGGCCTAAACTGGCGATCGTCGGCCGGCCAAATGTGGGGAAATCGATGTTATTGAATGCTATCGTCGGTAAGGACAGAGCTATAGTCGACCAGACACCGGGTACCACTCGGGATGCGGTGGATACCGTTTTCAATTTTAAGGGTCAGGAGCTGCTGTTAATTGATACCGCCGGCATAAGGCGACGTGGACGTGTGTCTATCGGGGTAGAATATTACAGTTTGATTAGAGCCTTACGTGCTATTAACCGTTGCGATGTAGCCCTGCTGGTTACGGATGCCACCGAGTTCATTACGGCTCAGGACGTGCATATCGCCGGGTATATAAAGCAGTCGGGCAAAGGTATGGTGCTGGTAATTAATAAATGTGACCTTGTTTCCGAGCAGCCCAAAGAAGTATACTTTCAGCAGATCCAACAACGGTTGAAGTTTATGTCTCACGCACCCGTTCTTTTCGTTTCGGCAAAATTTAAGCGTGGTGTGGACGAGGTAATACCCATGGCGCTAGAGGTCTGGCGAGAAGGGCAGAAGCAATTGTCTGACCTGGTCGTTGATAAATTCATAAAGCAGGCGGTTACATCACATACGCGGCCCCGGAAAGGCTTGAAACAGCTCGAAGTTTTTCGTGCCTACCAGGCGGGAACCAGACCACCCAGTTTCACTCTTCTGGTTAACGACCCGGAGCTGGTGCACTTTTCCTATCAACGGTACCTGGAGAATAAACTCCGGCAGACCTTCGGGTTTTCCGGCACCTCGGTGCGGCTTCTGTTCAGGAGGGCACCGTCGAGGAGAGTTCAAAAAGCGGGGTGACGATTTATGATCGTAGCTAAGTTTGTGTTCGTGGCGCTGATGGGTTATCTAATCGGCGCCATACCGGTAGCCCTGATAATCAGCAAGCGCATGGCCGGGGTCGATATTTCTAAGAAGGGCAGCGGTAACATCGGCGGCACTAACGTGCTGCGTGTCGTTGGATTCAAGGCGGGGGCTATTACCATGGCTCTCGACTTAGCCAAGGCAATTGTACCTGTGGTATTGGCCAGGTTCATTATAGGTGATAGCGTGCTCTCAATAGCCGGCTTCACGCTTGATTGGCGATGGGGCCAGGTCATAACCGCCTTAATGGTAATGGTAGGACACAACTGGTCGATATACATTAAATTCCGTGGAGGTAAGGGCGCGGCTGTTTATTTCGGCAGCTGGTTTGCCATTTGGCCGATAGTCGGTCTATTCGGCGGAATTATTTTGATAATTACGGTTTTACTGAGTAAATACATGTCACTGGGTTCCATACTCGGCTCATTGAGCATACTGTGCCTGTTTATCATAATGACATTAACCGACGCATCTCCCCCGGTCTATTTAATTTACAGCGTAGTAGCTGCTGCCCTGATTGTCTATCAGCACCGGACCAATATAAGCCGACTACAGGCCGGAACCGAGAGCCGGATGGACCAGGGCCCCAATAAATTAGGCCTGTGATTTGTAGCTTGGAATCTTGCGCGAAAATTCTATCGGCTTTTTAGGGAGTAAAGTCGTATGTCCAAAGTTGCGGTTATCGGTGATACGACCTGGGGCAAAACGCTGGCTAATTTACTAGCAGCCAGAGGAGCTAGGGTCTCTCTCTGGACACGGACCGGCGCCAGGGCTGAGGAGTTGAGAAGGGACGTCTCAGCAGGAGAGAACTACGGCGAGCGCCTATCCTTTAGCGGCAGCATTGAAGAAGCGTTGGCTGCCGCCTCGTTTGTTTTCTGTGCCGTGCCGGCCCAACGAATGAGACAGAATTTAAAGCTGAGTAACCCTCATTTTATGCCTTCCGCAATATTGGTCAGCGCGGCCAAGGGGCTGGAGGCGGATACCGGTAAACGAATGTCAGAGGTTATTGCAGAGGAGGTCAGCGCGGTTTCTCAGGACCGGATATGTGCTCTATCCGGGCCGAACCTTTCTACGGAGATTAAACAGGGGTTACCGGCTACGTCCGTAGTAGCCGGCCGAGATATTGAGGTTGCCAGAAATGTGCAGGGGTTGCTGGACTCACCAGATTTTACCGTCTTTGTCAGCGATGACATCATTGGCGTTGAGCTGTGCGGCGCCTTGAAGAACGTGATTGCTCTGGGGGCTGGAATTATGGACGGGCTGGACTTGGGCAACAACGCTAAAGCAGCGTTCATAACTTTAGGCTGGAAAGACGTTGTTTCGCTGGGAATAGCCCTTGGGGCCAAACCAGATACATTTTACGGACTGGCTGGGCTGGGCGACCTTATAGCCACCGGTAACAGTCCTTTGAGCCGTAATCACTACGTCGGCTATGAACTCGGCAAAGGACGGCCTTTAAGCGACATAATGAGGTCTATGTCACAGGTTGCCGAGGGCGTTGATACTGCTATAGCGGCTCACCGGTTAGCCAGCAGGGTGAACTTGCCAGCGCCGATTGTGAATCTGGTGTACAGCGTATTGTTCGAATCTCTGCCGCCGGCTGAGATATCCAGGCGGTTCAAGAACGGACTGAAACCTGAATCAATCCTCTGATTCAGGTGAATATTTACCCCGCCTTAATCTATTATTTCGTGGTCGTCGACTTCAGGTATCTTGGCAGTTTGGAGCGTTTTGGCTAGCTTTTCAAAAAGTCGCCGCTGGTCGTCGTCCATGGATTGTGGCGTTACTACCCGGACTACAACCAGATGGTCTCCCTTACCCCTGCCGTGAAGGTGGGGTATGCCTTTGCCTTTGATGCGGAACGTCTTTCCGGTCTGAGTACCGGGCGGTATCTTTACTGTCACCTTACCGTCAAGTCCCGGCACCTCTATACTATCTCCCAGGGCAGCTTGAGCGAAATTGACGGGTAATTCATAAAAGATATCATACTCTTTGCGAACAAATAATTTGTGAGGCTTTACCGAGAAGTTCACGTATATATCGCCAGGAGAGCCGCCATATTTGCCAGCGTCACCTTCGTGGCTAAGGCACATCTGATAGTTTTCATCTATTCCTGCCAGAACGGTTACTGTAAGCTTACGTTTTACCCGCTCCTTGCCACTGCCTTTGCACTGGCGGCAAGGATTGTTAATAACGGTGCCTTCGCCTTTACAGTGCGGACAGGTGGCGGCGTGGACAAAACGGCCGAACAGGCTTTGCTGAACTCGACGAACTTCGCCGTTGCCGTTGCAGTTGGGACATTTCTGCGGATTTGTCCCCGGCTGACTGCCGACACCGTGACATACAGAGCAGTTTTCTATACGTAAGATTTCTAATTCTTTACTGGCGCCGAATGCGGCCTCCTCGAATGAAAGAGTTAGATTAGCGCGCAGGTCGGCCCCTTTTTGAGGGGAACGGCGTTGGGTTCTGGTTGTAGTCGCGCCGAAGAAAGCGTCGAATATATCCCCCAAGCCTCCGAACCCTATGTCATCGAAGCCAAATACATCAGCGGTGGCTACGCGGCCGAAGCGGTCATAGGAGGCACGCTTCTCAGCATTGGAAAGGACTTCGTAGGCTTCGTTTATTTCCTTGAATTTCTCTTCGGCATCCGGCTCACGGTTGTGGTCGGGATGATACTTGAAAGCTAACTTACGGAAAGCTTTTTTAATTTCCTCGTCGCTGGCGTTTCGTGGAACCCCCAGTATTTTGTAATAGTCTCTGTTGTTAGGCATAAAACAGACCTCAACATTTCAGTATAACTGATAGGTTTATTTCTTAGCAAATTTTGAATATGAGAGTTTATCGATTGTCTTGTAAGTTAGGCTGATGTATGATTGATTGTTGGATGAAAGAAAAGCTAAGACAGGCTTTGGCTTCACGGCAGAGGGTGAACATAAGTGGTGGAGGACTGACTGAATCAGCAGTCCTCATCCCAATTTTCTGTAAAGACGGGGAGTATAATATCCTTTTCGCCCAGCGTACCGACCAGGTGCCGCACCACAAGGGGCAGATATCGTTTCCCGGTGGTGCGCGGAGCAAAGATGATGCTACGCTTCGGGATACTGCTCTGAGGGAGAGCCGGGAAGAGATCGGGCTGAAGGCCAGTGATGCCGAAATTGTGGGTGAACTGGACGATACTCCAACGGCAACGTCAAACTATAATATCTCACCTTTCGTAGCTTTTATCCCTTATCCATATAAGTTTGTTTTGAGTCCTTATGAGATAAAAGAAGTTTTTAGTGTACCCATCTCGGCGCTGCTACACAAGGCTGACCGAAAGAAAGAACGCTACATCTTCGGCGACCAGGTTTACGTCGGTTACTCCTACGAGTATGAGGGGAGGGTGATATGGGGGGCTACAGCCAAGATTGTTCAACAGCTACTGGAAATCTGGCAATCAATTTGCACAACCTGAACAGCTGTGCTGTCTTCCAGATACTTAAAATATATTATTAAGTTATATCACATATTTACTTGACAAATATTATTAAACTTGTTATAATACAGCTAAAAGTCGAGGGTGAAGGTTATGCCGAGCAAAGATTACTATGCGATTCTGGGCGTGAGCGGCAGTGCCACGGACAAGGAGATAAAGCAGGCTTATCGCCGGCTGGCACGGAAATACCATCCGGACGTTAATCCCGGGGACAAGTCAGCTGAAGCCAGGTTTAAGGAGATTAACGAGGCGAATGAAGTGCTTTCGGACCCGGAAAAGCGAAAGAAATACGACCAATTTGGCGACCAGTGGCAAGCTGCCGAGCAGTTTGCCAAAGCCGGCCGGGGGGCTCAATGGGATTTCGGCAGAGGCGGGGGCTACACTACCTATGATTTTGGCGATCTCGGTGACCTGGGAGATATATTTGGTGGTATTTTCCAGGGCTTTACTGGCGCGGGTGCGAGTACAGGTGCTGGGCGCCGAGCTGCCAGACCTAGAAGCCTAGAGCATCCTGTGGATGTGACTCTAGAGGAAGCTTACCAGGGCACGAAGCGGGTCATTCAGCTTCAAGCTGAGGAAACCTGCGCAACCTGTAGAGGCACCGGCCGGGTGGGTAAGGCGCGCTGCACTACCTGCGGAGGCGCCGGTAGGCTGTTGAAGCCCAGACGGCTCGAAGTCAAAATTCCGCCCGGGGTCGGAGACGGCTCCAAGGTGCGTATAGCCGGTCAGGGAAGCGAGGGCTATGGAGGAGCTAAGGGTGACCTTTATCTGGTGGTCAGGGTGCTGCCTCATCAAGTCTTTGAGCGTAAAGGTGACGACCTTTATGCCGAGATAGGCATCCCCCTGGTAACCGCCGTGCTAGGTGGCGAGGTTGCGGTGCCCACATTGAAGGGTAAGGTAGCTTTAAAGGTGCCGCCGGAAACACAAAATGGCAAGATGTTTCGTTTGGCCGGCCAGGGCATGCCTCACCTGAACGATTCGTCCAGGGGCGACTTATTTGCCAGAGTTAAAGTGACGCTGCCCACTAAATTAACGCCGCAGGAGAGGCAGCTATTTGAGCAGTTAAAAACATATCGCCCTAACTAGGTATTGTCAGGGTATTATTGAGGTGATAAGATAGAAATGAATTCGGCAGATTCCGAACCCAGATACGTGATCAGTGTGGCGGCTCGAATCGTGGGCATAGAGACGCATACTTTAAGATACTACGAAAGTATCGGCCTGGTGCAACCCTATCGTTCCAAAGGAAATATTCGCTACTACTCGGAAGCCGACATCGAACGCCTGCGTCATGTTAAAGCCTTGATGGGAGACCTGGGAATTAACCTGGCTGGAGTGGAGGTGGTGATACGGATGGCTGAGAAAATGACGGAGATGCAGCACCAGATTAAAGAGATGGAAGCTGAGATTCAGCATCTGAAACAAGCACAGACGGTGGAGCCAGATGGGGGAAAGAAGGGGATTCGTAATGGCTAGAACTAAGACAAAATTACAGCCTGCCCGGTGGCAGATTACAGCAACCACTATCAAGTGCGAATTGGTAGACGACTTTGTCACTATAATGGTGTACAAGGACTGGTCGACAAAATGCGTTTGGTACGGTCGTTATAAACAGAAAACCGTTGAAGATAAAAACTATAAAGTCGATAGGAAAATAAGGCCCAAGGTAGATAAATGCCAGGGGCCTGAATGCTCCTATGTTACCAGTTATAAGGATAAGCTGGTTAAGGAAGAATTTGGGGAGAAGAAGTAGAAAAGATGAGACCAGAAAGATTTACTGAACAAGCCAGGGAGGTACTGGCCGCTTCGCAGGGTATTGCCAGTCGTTATCACCACGTCCAGTGGGATGTGGAGCATATCTTACTGGCCTTGCTGGAACAAAAGGATGGTTTGACCTCGCAGATATTGGATAAGCTGGGTGCCAATGCGGGGACAATTAAAGCCAGGGTCGAAGATAGTCTGGCGCGGGCTCCAAAGGCGACCTATGAGTCAGCTCAAATTTATGCCACTCCCAGGATTGCCCGGCTTATGGATAGTGTGGCACATGAGGCTGACCGTCTTAAAGATGATTTCATCAGCACCGAGCATCTGCTGATTGCCATTGCCGGTGACGACAGGGGGGAGTCAGCCGCCATTTTGAAAGAGTTCGGCATTGACCGCGAGAAAATTTACCGAGCGCTTCAGGATATTAGAGGTGGTCATCGCGTAGACAGTCCCACCGCTGAGAGCAAGTATCGATCTCTGGAGAAGTACGGTCGTGACCTGACCGAGTTGGCCCGTCAGGGCAAACTTGATCCGGTAATTGGTCGCAACGAGGAGATAAAACGAGTAATGCAGATATTGACCCGGCGCACCAAGAACAACCCGGTAATTATCGGTGAGGCCGGCGTCGGTAAAACGGCTATTGCTGAAGGGCTGGCCCAGAAGATTGCCGCGGGAGACGTTCCGGATTCCCTTAAAAATAAGAGGGTTATAGGTCTGGATATGGGAGCACTGGTTGCCGGCAGCAAGTTCCGTGGCGAATTTGAAGAAAGGCTGAAGGCAGTTATGGATGAGGTCCGCCAGGGCAGCGGCGAGATAATCTTGTTTATAGATGAACTGCATACTGTAGTTGGTGCCGGAGCTGCCGAAGGTGCCATCGATGCCAGCAATATGTTGAAGCCGGCTCTGGCTCGCGGAGAACTTCAATGCGTTGGCGCCACCACTCTCGATGAGTATAGGGAGCATATCGAGAAGGACAAGGCGCTGGAGCGCAGGCTGCAGCCGCTGTTTATTAACGAGCCCAGTGTCGAGGCCACGGTTGAGATGCTGCGCGGTCTGCGGCCCAGATATGAAGCTCATCATAAGATAAAGATTGATGATTCCGCCCTGGTGGCTGCTGCCAAGCTCAGCCAACGCTATATATCAGACAGGTTTTTACCGGATAAGGCAATTGACCTTATCGATGAGGCGGCCAGCAAACTGCGCATAGACATGGAAAGTAAGCCGCCGGATATCAAAGAGCTAGATGCCAAGATAACAAACCTGCAAGATGAGGGGGAAGCAGCCTCTCAGCGGCAGGATTACCAGAAAGCAGCCGAGCTAAAGTCAGAAAGGATACAGCTCGAGCAGCAGCGTGATGCTAAGGAATCCGAGTGGCGTAAGGAGAAGAAAATAGACAGCGTTGTTGATGAGGAGACAATTGCCGAGCTGGTTTCTAAATGGACGGGTGTACCGGTATCCCGTATTCTCGAAGGTGAGTCAGAGAAGTTGATTCATATGGAGGAGAGGCTGCATGAAAGGATTGTAAACCAGGAGGAGGCGGTTTCGGTCATTTCTGAGGCTATCAGGCGGGGACGTGCCGGGCTCAAAGACCCGAAGAGACCTATAGGCAGCTTCATATTCCTGGGACCTACAGGCGTCGGTAAGACGGAACTGGCCAAAGCTCTGGCGCAATTCCTGTTCGATGATGAGGATGCCATGATACGGCTCGATATGTCCGAGTTCATGGAGAAACATACCGTGTCGCGGCTAATAGGTGCACCGCCGGGATATGTGGGCTATGAAGAGGCGGGGCAATTGACTGAAGCCGTGCGAAGGCGTCCGTTTAGGGTGATTCTTTTTGACGAGGTGGAAAAGGCTCATCCTGATGTGTTCAACATCCTGCTCCAGATACTTGAGGATGGTCGGCTGACAGACGGCCATGGCAGGACAGTTGACTTCAGAAATATTGTGGTGATAATGACCAGCAACTTGGGCACTCAGGAATTTCAGCGTCAAGCAATCGGGTTCTCCCGCCAGGAGAAAAGCGAGCAGCAGCGGTTGAAGGGCGCCATAGACACGGCCTTGAAACAGACTTTTCGGCCCGAGTTCCTGAACAGGATAGACGATATCATCATTTTCCAGCCGTTAACTCAGGAGGACTTGAAGAAAATCATTGACCTGTTAATCGCGGAGGTGGAAGGCCGAATGGCTGATAAGAATATCAAACTCGACCTGGACGATGAGGCAAAAGCCTGGCTGTTGAAAGAGGGCTATGAGCCGGCGTATGGAGCACGTCCGTTACGTAGGGCAATCCAGCGCTATGTTGAGAACCCTCTATCGAGCAAAATACTACAGGGTGAAATAAAAGACGGGGAAACGGTGGTTGTTAGCGTCAGTGGAGATGTGTTAAGCTTTAACACCAAGAAAAAGGTGAAAGCGGCTAAGTAAGCAGAAAATCCTTCACTGATGGATGCTTTAACCACAGAAAAAGAAGCCAAGCCACGGTTATCAGTCAGAGACATAACGGTAGGTAGCCTGTCTATACTGGTCACCGTGGCTTTGTGCGTAGTTGCCATCTACTATAAAGACAGCCTGCTCGATACCGGGCATTTAGCACAATACGGTCTTCTTGGCATGCTCATAATTGCTTTCCTCGGCGGAAGTTTATTGAGCATGCTGGCCGTACCTGTTCCTTATTGGCTTTTAGTATTCACATTGCCGTCAATACTAGCGCCGCAATTCCAGATAGGAGCCCCCATATTAGTTGGTTTAATATCAGGTCTGGGCGCCAGTTTAGGGCAACTTCTTACCTTCATGCTTGGCTGTGGCAGCAGAGACCTATCCCAAAAACTCGCCTATAAAGTTAATAGGGGCGCATATATTAGAGCTATAAGCTGGGCCGAGCGTCACGGTTCGTTGGCTGTCTTCCTCATGTCAGCTATAATAAATCCTTTTCACCTGCCGATGACCTTTGCTATAGCCTCGCTCCGCTATCCCAGTTGGAAATTCTTCATATTCTCCTTGCTGGGTAATATGGTAAAAAGTTCGTTTATAGCTTTTTGTGGCTATTTTGGTTTGACTTCGCTTTTCCGATTCTTAGGAATCTAGAAGGGAACATAGTTGCAAGGTGGATATTTTCTTTTTCTGCTTGGTCGGAATATTCCTCGGTTTAATCATCTGGCAATTAGTCGTCTGGTTCGGTGAGATTTGGCAAAAGAACAAGAGATACAGAGCTGCCGTTTCATGCTCCCGAAAATTTGGTAAACCACTGCTGGTCGCCGGCGGCCCCTGGAGTAACACAGGAGTCCGTCAAAGGCTCAACATGCCGGCACATGGCGGAGGTGATGTTTGTCTCGACATCTCGCGACAGGCCTTTGAGGGGCATCCCCGCGGATTGGTTGCTGATGTTACCCAGATTCCATTTCTAGATAAGACATTCGGCGCTGTTTTTGCCAGCCATTTGCTGGAACACCTGCCCTCGATTTCTGCTGCAAACAATGCTCTCGATGAGCTTGATAGGGTGTCTGAGGCGGTGTTTATCGTTTGTCCTTCGAGGCAATCTGTAGGAGCCTGGCTTCATCGCGGGCATCACCTTTGGATTTGGCAGAAAGGCAACACAATCTACATCAAACAGAGGACGAATTCAACAGGTGAGAAAAGCGCTAGATATTTCATTGGAGTAACTCATTGATTTCGTTTCTCTTAAAGACTGAGAGCACCAGTGGAGGGTCGGATGTTAATGCTGAGAGCGCGAATTTACGGGAAGATGCCTACCGGCTGGTTCGGGGCATTTTTAGAGATAAGAAAGCGATTGATAAGTTTGCTGGTGAAGTTATAGAGGTTTGTACCAAAGCCAGGGGAAAAGACTTACTTATTGTTCATAACCCTGGTGGTTGGGGGCATGCTCGATTAGACCAATGCCTGGAGTGGGAAAGGGGGATTGTGGTCGGAGTAGAAGCTGCCGCACAAGAAATGGGATACAGTTGTCGCACGACACAATATTTTCGCACTGGCCATGGTTGGCGGGAAGAGATGCGTGACTTGAGGGAGCAGTTCCGCTTTTTTAAATCCAAGGCTAATATAATGGCAGCCTGGCTGCGGTTCATTATTGCACATGTCAATGGTATCAAGGTCATCTTATTAGGTGTAAGTCAGGGAGCCGCCTTTGGCGACGCGGTTATGCAGCGATTGGGCGATTATTACCCGGTATTCAGCATTGAATTAGGCTTTCCTTTCATATACAAATCCAGGCGGGTCATTTCCAGGAGGACGTTGGCAATCGAGGGAAATGGGTCAAAGCCCGACGTGATGACACGAGGGAATATATGGATTGGAGCTGGATTACTTATAGCAGCGTTTTTTAGATGGATTAGATATAATCTCGAGGGACGGCCGATACCGCTGGCTCTATGTATTAATGCTCCCGGGCATGAATACGATTGGGGCAATCCTGAGATTCAGAAGCAGATTCGTGATTTCCTCGAGGCTAATTTCCACGTTAAGGTAAGGGTGAGGCAATCAGCCACGGCAGGAAAGTCTTAGCAGGTGACGATTTCAGAGAAAGCACGCTCAAGAAGACGAGAATATATTATAGGCGGTCTAGCGTTAGCGCTGACCATTGCTCTTTGTGTTGCAGTCGTTTTATACTGGGATTATATCAGGCAGGCTGAACAATATGGCTACTTTGGTGCCTTTGTCATTAGCGTTCTGGCTGGCGCCACGGTTTTTGTGCCTATCCCCGGTATTTTGGTCGTCTTTACCTTAGGTAGCGTATTGAATCCAGCCCTGGTTGGGGTGGTGTCTGGCCTGGGGGAAGCGGTTGGCAGCATTGGTATTTATTTTAGCGGGTGGGGTGGGCAGAAGGCGGTTCAAAACCTGAACCATAAGTTCGTTAACAGGTTTGTCGACTGGATACGTCGTCGAGGTGAGATCGCTGTCTTTTTAATGTCGGTGATAATCAATCCATTGTTTTATCCGTTTACGGCCATTGCCGGTATGCTGCGGTTTGGACTGGCAAAATTCTTTTTCCTGTGCTGGGCGGGAAAATCGATAAAAAATACGGTGATTGCCTATCTCGGTTACTTCGGCCTGCGCTCCATACTGCGGTGGGTCGGAATGATGGGGGTTTAATTAAGCCATGCCTAAAACAAGGTCCAGGCATAAAACAAAACCTGAATTTGAACTTCTCCCGAAGCCTAAGCTTAGCCGTAAGCGTAGACCTAAGCGAAAGAGCTGGCGGGTGGCGCTTCTCTTATCTCTTTTCCTCGGTCCCTTCGGGGCTGACCGTTTTTATATAGGCAGAACTCGCTCGGCGATAATTAAGCTCGTTACCTTAAGCTGCTTTGGTGTCTGGTGGGTTACAGACTTTGTCCTTATCGCCAGCGATTGGCGACTGGATGCCTGGGGACGGCCGCTGAAGCATTAACGACGTTTGAGTTTCGGCTAGCTTTTTGCTAGACTTTCCGGCATGGGGCTGTAGCTCAATCGGGAGAGCGTTTGACTGGCAGTCAAAAGGTAGTGGGTTCGAATCCCATCAGCTCCACCAGATTTTAAAGCTAAAGAGCCCTTAAATCTCTAACTGATAATCAATCCTCCAGGGAATATATTATCTCTTTGTGACCACTCATTCCGTCATTATTTGTGGCAACATTATTATTTTGGCTTCTTGAAATGCGTCCACCAGGCAGGTCGCCGGAATCTCACCACCCAAATCACTATCGCCATCAGAATCAACAATAACAACAATATTAAGATAAGAATCCATAATGGTATTGGCAGCCCTGATAATGCCGGCCCACCCGGGTCAACGATGATACCGTTGACGACTCCATCCAGATCTCCTACGCCGCCGTCAGTTAGCTGGATGGTCATGACATTACCAACTATAGAGACAACGGGTACTAACCAAACCAAGCCCGTAGCTGATGAGCATTTAAAGTATTTAGCGTCCGCAGGTAGATCTGAGGGAAAGGTAATGGTTAGGGTTACCGTTGAGCCAGCGGGAATACCGGTGATAGTAAAAGAGAAGAAGCCATGAGGGAAGCTTAATCCCGGAGGAATAAGACCACATCCCGTAGTGGCCATTGCGGTTAGACCTGAGATGTAGCCGCTGCTGGTGGTAAAGGTGGCGGTGCCGGTGCCGGTGGCGGTTTGGACGCTGGCCGTAGGTGATGGAGGTTCTACAAGCTTGGCCACAAAGGCATCAGTCCTACCGGCATTTACTGCCTGGTAGGGATTCTGGGTGGGAAAGTCGATGCCCGTCGATCCGGTGACGTAAGCGCCGCCGGCTGCATCCAGGGCTATGCCGCGTCCCACATCACCGTTGCTGCCACTGAGGTAGGTAGAATAGATGAGGCTGGCAGCACCAGACTTGCTGGTATCCAGCTTGGCCACAAAGGCACCCCCATTCCCAGGATATCCCCACGGTAATGGGTTCTGGGTGGGAAAATTGTCGGAACACGCCTGTCCGGTAATGTAAGCGCAGCCGGCTGCGTCCACAGCTATGTCAAAGCCCACATCCCCTTCAGTGCCGCCGAGGTAGGTGGAGTAAATCAGGCTGGCAGGGCCAATCTTGGTGGTATCAACCTTGCTCACAAAGGCATCTTCAATCCACGCAGCCCCGGCCTTTGCCGGCTGATAAGCATTCCGCGTAGGAAAGTTGCTCGAACTCGTATATCCGACGACGTATGCACAGCCGGATGCATCCACGGCTATTCTATATGCGTGCTCATCATTGGTGCCGCCGAGGTAAGTGGAATATATAAGGCTATTTCCCAATGATGACAGTCTGGTCACAAAGATATCCCCGTGCAAATCGTCTATCCCCGGACTTGCCAGCTGAAAGGCGTTCTGGGTAGGAAAGTTGGTGGAAAACGTGTTTCCCGTGATGTAAGCGCAGCCGGCGGAATCGACTGCTATGCCAGCCGCCCTATCATCGTGGCTGCCGCCAAGATAGGTGGAGTAGATGAGGCTGTTTCCCAACGCCGACAGTTTAGTCACAAAGGCATCACAATACTGATACTCAGGCCCAGCCTTTGTCCATTGGTAAGCATTCAAGGTTGGAAAATCACCGGACCACGTTTCTCCGGTGATATAAGCGCAGCCGGTGGCGTCCACGGCTATTTCATTTCCCAGCTCTCCCCCGTTGCTGCCAAGATAGGTGGAGTAGATGAGGCTGTTTCCCGTCGCCGACAGCTTGGTTACAAATGCGTCATGACTCCCGGCATATGCTGGCTGGTAGGGGTTCTGGATGGGAAAGTCGTGGGACACCGTATCTCCGGTGACGTAAGCGCAGCCGGCTGCGTCCACAGCTATGCCATACCCCTCGTCTATTTCGCTGCCGCCAAGATAGGTGGAGTAGATGAGGCTGGCAGCGCCAGACTTGGTGGTATCGATCTTGGCCACAAAGGCATCACAGATACCAGCAAATGTCCCACGGTAGGGGTTCTGGGTGGGAAAGTTGCTGGAATCCGTCCTTCCAGTGACGTAAGCACAGCCGGATGTGTCGACGGCTATGTTCCATGGCTCGTCATCGCCGCTGCCGCCGAGGTAGGTGGAGTAAGCCAGCGTGGGGTCTATGACGAGGGGGTAGCGGTCATTGTAGGCCGCCACATAAAAGCCATATGCCTTATCGCTGCCGGGACTGAAACCGCCTGCCACCTCCACAGTTTCATCTGCTATCTGTTGATAGATATACGGTTTTTCCTGCTTGATATTTCCAAAGGCCGTGCCGATGACCAGCTCGCTGTTTTCAATGGTCAGGCTGTCTATGCCGTTGTAAGCCAGCCTTATATCCTCGGGTCTGGCTCCAGGTCTGACCACAAAGTCATATTCCAGCGCACTTCCCTTGCCGCGTAGCCTGAGGTCTACGGCCGGGTAGATGTCATGGTATACCACCTCGGTGTAGGTCGGTATACCGGTGCGCCACTTCTCCGGGTCATTGCCGACAAAATAGTTGACCACGGCACTATCCTTGCCGGTGCCCTCTATGGTCGGCTGGCTGTTGGCATTAAGGAAATCGAGGCTGAACACCAGCCTCTCCGCGGTGTCGCTTGCCTCCGACAGGTTATTTCGGCTGAGGTCGAAGATGATATTTTCTTTGGTAAAATAGAGTGTCTGCGCCGGCGCCTTGAGGTAATACTCGACCGCTTCGTCCAGCTGCCCCTGGTTCTGGATGAAGAGAAGCGGCAGCTTGCCGAACGTCTCCACAGTATTTTCCTTTGTAGGTATATCAGGGGTGCTTGAATTGTGGTTCTGAGGCAATATATCGGATAGAGGGAAAACCAACATCAGGGACAGTATGGAAAGAGCTACCCAACCGAGGATTATCTTGTGCCGCATCGCTTCCTCCTTCTCTGGCATCGGGTTCAGCCAGTAGCCATTGCCAAAAATCCACTTCAGCTACTTCCCGCTACACACGGTGTCATGGCTGTCCGACCACCATCTACAATTATCTTATACGCCTTGTCAAATATAAGCCCATATATAGTATTTGTCAATAGGTTTGGGGCTGTTTTTGAAAATAATAGATTGACAGCTACCACTGGCCTCTACCGTTGGCGGCAAGGCCACGAGTGTTTATGATAACAAAAAGCCAACTTGTTCAGTTTAGTTTTTCAGTAGGAATTCCCGACACTATACTAATCCCTTATCCTGAGCAATAAATTTAGAGGATGCCGATCTAGGGAAAACAATTGAAGGGCCTAGTGTATTAGAATAGAAACTGGATAAAGTCCCGATGCCAACAAGGAGTTTGAATCAGATAAGCCGATCCCCATCAGCTCCACCAGCTTCCGAACCGACCTGGTATTGGACGGCACAAGAACTCGCCTGCCAAGCTATATCTCGAAGGTTCTTCCTATTGTGGCTTCAGCTGGTCGGTGAGGGCATTATAAATTAAGCCCTGGTATTTTCTCCAGTAAGAATTTATACCAGTTGGGTTACCGGGCATACAAACCGCAACCAGCTTTTCCTTAGGGTCAACCCAGTAAATAGTCCCCATAATGCCATCCTTGCAGAACTCACCGATATTTGCTGGAAAGTCTACGCCTGTGGTATCTACACGAACATAGAAATCGAAGCCAACACCATACCCACTCCTGGGTATATATGCGGGGTCAGTCCGGTTACCCAACGGTCCTATCAGGTCTGAAGTTATATAGGCTACCGTCTCCGGTTTCAGCAGGCGCTTGCCGTCAAGTTCGCCGCCGTTGAGAAGCATCTCGGCAAAGCGAGCATAATCTGCAGCTGTCGAGACGCAACCGAAGCTTCCGGATATGAGTTTCCTGGCGGGGTCGTTCACGGGCTGGTAGGAAGGTGATTTGGTATTCAGGTCAGCCAGACGGCCCATGTCCTTTTCCGCTACCTTATATCCGGTGTCTTTCATGCTTAACGGTTTAAAAATACGTTCTTCAAAGAATTTGTCCAGCGTCGTGCCGGAGACAATTTCTATAACCCAGCCCAGAACGTCGTAGGACGAGCCATACATGTATTTACTTCCAGGGTCGAAAGCTAACGGCAACTTGGCCAGTTTCTCACAGAGTTCGGCACTTGTCAGTCCTGACGTGTTGTTCATGCCAGCTTGTATATAAAGATCTGTGATGCCTGGCATAGGTACCAGCATGCCGCCTAGTCCTGAAGTGTGTGTAGCCAAATCCAGAATGGTCATGTCTCTACTGGGTGGCACCATGGTGACCACGTTTTTACCGTTGGCGTCCTTTGACACTTGTCCCACCTGGATATCTTTAAAGGACGGTATGTATTTTTCAACCGGGTCTTCGAATGCCAGTTTTCCCTCTTCCTTCAATATAGCGGCCGATACTGCAGTGAAAGATTTGGTCATTGAGTAAATGCGAAACATTGAATCCTTTTCCATGGGCAATTTTTTATCATTGTCCCGATAGCCGAAATTTTTAAAGTAGGCGATCTTCCCATCTCGCGCTATCAGTATAACAACGCCGTTTACTTTGTTTGCCGCTATGTCTGCCTGCACCGCAGTATCAATCTCATTTAGTTTTTCCGAGGAAAGGCCGACATCCTCAGGCTTAACAATTGTTTCAGTGGAGAAGGCCGCAGGCTTGGCGCAAGCCGATAAAACAGAGGAGATTAAGAGAACCGATAGCAACAGTATTGAGTAAGCCATCCAAACCTTGTTTCGAAATACCTTCCCGATTTTCATGATTTCCCCCTTATTTCAGTTTGAGATTCGTTTTAGTATTGCTTGTTTCCAGCTTTATAACAAAGACGAGCAAACTTGTCAATTGGCAACAACGGAATTATACCATTGTTCAGGTATTGCCATTGCTATATAATTGGGGGCTCCAGTACTACACTGGATAAAAGACAGGTAAACAATGGCTTCTGTTAAAGACGTGATGGAGAAGCTGCGGAGCAAGGCCAGACCGGACCAGCTGTCCGGAATGGCTAAATACGGAATGGCTGTAGAAAAGCGACTAGGCGTATCCGTTCCCGATATGAGACAGCTGGCGAAAGAAGTAGGGAAAGATCATGAGCTGGCCATGGAGTTGTGGCAGACCGGAATCGCCGAAGCCAGGATTGTAGCCTCGATGGTCGATGAGCCGGCCAGGCTGACTGAAGAGCAGATGGAGGATTGGGTCAAGGATATCGATTCCTGGGACGTCTGCGACCAGGTATGCATGAACCTTTTTGAAAAAACCGAATTAGCCTGGAAGAAAATTAACGATTGGTCTTTGAGGAAAGAGGAGTTCGTTAAAAGGACTGCCTTTTCGCTGATAGCCTGTGTGGCCTGGCATGATAAAAAGAGTAGCGATGATAAATTCATCAAATTGCTACCGATAATAGTAAGGGGCGCCACGGATGAGCGTAACTTCGTTAAGAAAGCGGTCAATTGGGCTCTCAGAACCATAGGTAAAAAGAATCTTAATTTAAATAAAGCTGCCATCCAGGCGGCGAAGGAAATCCAGGGACTTGACTCCAAGGCGGCCCGCTGGATTGCCGCCGACGCTCTCCGCGAACTACAAGGTGAAGCCGTCCAAGGCAGGCTGAAGAAAGGCTAAGTTCATAACCTTGACTGAGAGGTGGCTGCGTGCTAACTTTTGTAAGTATTGACAGTAAGGAGGAAAACGAATGGACTTATCCAAGATATCTTTGAAGGGCAAAGTGGCATTGGTGAGCGGAGCCAGTCGAGGTATAGGTGAAGCCAGTGCTCTGGCTTTCGCCGGCGCTGGAGCTGATGTGGTGGTAGCCAGCCGGAAGCTGGCAGACCTGGAGAAGGTGGCTGAAAAGATTAGGGCTAAAGGCGTCAAAAGTCTGGCGGTAGCCTCCCATGTGGCTAAGATTGAGGACTCCAAGAGTCTGGTCAACGCAGTTGTGAAAGAATTTGGCAGGATCGATATTCTGTTCAACAATGCCGGCACCAATCCTTATGCCGGGCCACTGCTGGATGCCGAGGAGTGGGCCTGGGACACGACCTTTAACGTTAACCTGAGAGGTCCTTTTTTCTTGGCGCAACTGGTGGCCAAGATAATGAAGGAGCAGGGCGGCGGTTGCATGATAAATACAGCCTCGGTGGGTGCTTTAAGGGCCAGTGACCTCAATATTTACAGCGTCACCAAGGCCGCCTACGTCATGCTGACCCAGGTCATGGCCAAGGAGTGGGGCCAGTGGGGCATCAGGGTGAACGCCATTGCGCCGGGGTTAATAAAGACACGGCTCAGCGAAGCGCTGTGGAAGGACCCGTCAACCGGCAAAGCTGCTGTGGAGAGAATTGCGCTGCTCCGCCTGGGAGAACCTGAAGACGTGGCCGGCGTGGTTCTCTTTCTGGCCTCCGACCTGGCTAAATATGTAACCGGTGAGACGGTTGTTGTAGATGGAGGACAGCTTGTCGGACCGCCATCATTTCGTGGTGGCACAGGTAAGGGACCTGACTTGGAAGGGCTTGGTCTGGCTTAGATACAGGGATGCCTTAACTTCATATTCCGCCTTGTTAAAATCAAGGCAATCGTACATATTTCCTAGCTAGTGTATGACTACAAGTAAAACAATGGTATCTATTCCTGTTCGATAAAGCCACTGCTTTCTCGAATTAGCCTGCAAAATGTCACAGTTTTTAATGTTTTTGGTATTGAATTTTATAACTTTTTAATGAAATATTGTATACAATGCGCCTTAAGGAGACATAAAATATGGCGTCTGTTTTTACCATGATATTTACAATCTTAGTCTCTTGAATTCTATGTAAAGTTAAGGAGTGAATAGAAACGATGTGGAGAGATATATACAAATCGAAGACATGCAGCCATAAGGAAGCAGCGACTCTTGTGAAATCAGGAGACCGGCTGTTTACACCGCTGGGCCTGGGCGAGCCTTCTACCCCTATGATGGATGCCATCGCCGACAGGAAAGACGAGCTCGAAGACGTCGACTATATCTCATCGCTGGTATTTCACTTCTACAAGATTTTCAACCCCGAGTACCGGAAAACCTTCCGTTTAATAACAGGATTTTACGACCCTCTTACGATGGGACTGCATGAAACGGGAGAATCATCGTACGTTCCGGTGCAAAGCTCTAATGTAGGTTGGGTGGCAGCTAAACGGCAAAAGCGCTTCCCGCGCAGACAGGGCATTATTACACAATGCACACCTCCTGATGACCATGGGTTTGTGTCGCTTGGGCTTGACCTGTTCTATACACCGGACATTATCGACCAGGCGGATTATGTCATCGGCGAAGTAAATCCAAAAATGCCGTGGACTTTCGGCAATACGACCTATCATGTACAACGTTTTGACAAGTTTGTTGAAATAGACGAACCCTTGTTCAACCCACCGATAGCAGAGCCATCCGACGTACATAAAAAAATTGCTGAAAACGTAGTAAGTCTACTCCAGGACAGGGATTGCATTCAGGTGGGAATAGGCGCGGTTCCAGGTCAAATATCCAAATTATTAGCGGATAGTGATCTTAGAGACCTGGGACTTCACACCGAACTGGCGCCCATCGGTACCCATGAGCTTGTGGAGAAAGGTGTGGTGACCTGTAAATATAAACATGTACATCCTAACAAGCTGGTTACTGCTTTTGCTCTCGGCGATCAGCAACTTTACGATTTTCTGGGCAATAATCCCATGGTCGAGTTTTACTCTGCTTCGTATTGCAACTATATTCCTTTGCTGGTTCAAGAAAAGAACCTGGTAGCTATAAATGGCTCTATTGAAGTCGACCTTGTAGGAACTATCGCCTCGGAATCTATAGGTGATGCCATGTTCTCCGGTACGGGCGGACAGCTCGACTTTGTGGTCGGCGCTTTCTGGTCCGAGGGAGGCAGGGCTATCAATATTTTGCCCAGCACCGCCAAAGGCGGGACTATATCTCGTATCGTACCTTATCTGACCCAGGGAGCCAGGGTAACCGTGCCCAGACACTATGCCCAGTACATAGTTACCGAGTACGGAATTGCCGACCTTACCTCTCTAGATGAAAGAGAACGCGCGTTAGCCTTAATCGAAATCGCACACCCCAAGTTCAGGGATGAACTGCTCCAGGCAGCAAAGAAAAGGCTCAAATTTTAATTAGCCCGCAGTGCAGAGCCTAATGGGGATTATTTAATTTTGCTGAGAATTCGTTTAAGATATGGATAGAGGCTGCCTAGGTACTGAAAATAGATAGCCGAAATAAACAGGGACTTAAAATAGGAGGAGCCATGTGGAGGTGTACGATATGTCAGCATGTAGGCCTGGAAAGAACTCCGCCGGCGAAGTGCCCGGTTTGTGATTCCGCCAGTGAGAAATTTGTCGACTACAAGCCTCCGGTAGGAGGAGTAAAAACCTGGCAGAACTTAAGAGATGCTTTCGTGGGAGAATCACAAGCTCACTTCAGAGACCTTGCCTTTGCCAGGCAGGCCCAGGTGGATGAACTGCCCCAGATTGCCAAGCTTTTCCGTGCTATTGCCGCCGCCGAAGAAGTACATGCCTACAACAGCCTTCGATACCTCGGGTTGGTTAGGGACACACAGGAGAACATAGATACTGCCTTTCAGAGAGAGAATCTGGCTGAGACCAAGATGTACCCTAAATTTATTGCCGACGCCAATGAGGATAATGCGCCAGAAGTAGCCTTGAGCTTCAGCCAGGCTCGGGACGTGGACGGCGTGCACGGCAAGCTTTATCAGAAAGCAGCTCAACATCTGACCGTAGATACTGAAACAACTTACTACGTGTGTCAGGTGTGCGGTTATGTCTCCGATGGTCTGCTGCCCGACCAGTGCCCGATTTGCGGGGCCCGTAAAGAAAAGTTTAAGATCGTAGATTAGCCCAAGTCGTGGTGCGAATTTTATATCCGGCCAAAGCGCCGATGGCGGCTCAGGTAAGTCGCCAGGGCTTTATCGATCTCTGCCCTACCAAAATCAGGCCAGAGTACGTCGGTAAAGTAGAGTTCGCTATAGGCAGCCTGCCACAGTAGGAAGTTACTCAGACGTGTTTCACCGCCGGTACGAATAATTAAGTCCGGGTCCGGTATATCAGGCGCGTAAAGATAATTTTTAAATAACCCCTCATTTAATTCTGCTGTAGAGATCCGAGTAGAAAGCAGACGGCGGGCTGCGTCCACAATCTCAGCTCTGCCGCCGTAATCGAAAGCCATATTGAGTGTCCCGCCGGTATTGTTACTGGTCAGTTCGATAGCGGCTTTTATTTTTTGCTGAAGCTCCGGCGATAGGGCGTCTAGCCTTCCCAGATGCCTTACCCGAATATTCTTCTCATGGAGACGCTTGATTTCAGGGTCCAATCTGTCGCTTAAGATTTTTAGCAGCCCTTTGACCTCGCCGCTGGGGCGGTTCCAGTTCTCGGTGGAGAAAGCAAACAGTGTAAGATATTTTATCTTATATTCAGCAAATATTTCGGCAACACGACGAATGTTTTCCGTACCGGCCTGGTGTCCTTCCAGACGCGGCAGGCCGCGTTTTTTAGCCCACCGGCCATTACCATCCATGATAATAGCCACATGCTGTGGTAAATCACCAGCCACGGTCAGTTTCTCTCACCTCTTGATTTCCAACAGATAGAAATGTTCGTATAGGCGGTAGTGACTAAAATTCGGTACACATGCCAACCCAGTTGCTAAGTATACTATATCGTTTGCACAATATAAACACATATGGGAACGCCTTCATATTCGTGGAAATTCGAGTTGCATGTCATGCCTTCGGAGATATATACTTTGATGTCGTTTCTCCGCTAAAAATCAGTAAATCACTTTAGGAGGTAAGTATGAGTTTTTCCCCGGACGAATTTTCTTTGAAAGGTAAAGTGGCCCTGGTGACTGGCGGCAGCCGCGGTATCGGGAAGGCTATCGCAGTTGGGCTGGCCAAGGCGGGTGCCGACGTGGTTTTAGCCAGCAGGAAATTGCCGGACCTTGAAGAAGTAGCCAAGGAAATTAATGCTACCGGAGTGAAGTCGTTAGCTATAGCAGCGCACGTGGGCCGGATGGAGGAAGTAAATAATCTGGTGTCCAGAGTAAAGGATGAGTTTGGCAAAATAGATATACTGATAAATAATGCGGCTACTAATCCTACCATGGACGCCGCTATAGACATTGAAGAGCGTGCCTGGGACTCCATTATGAATCTAAACCTGAAGGGCTTGTACTTCTTAAGTCAGACGGTGGCTAGGGTGATGAAGGAGCAAGGCGGCGGTAAAATTATAAACGTGGCTTCAACGGCTGGAATTACTCCCGATATACTATGTGTATACTCCATTAGTAAAGCTGGCGTGATTATGGCCACAAAGGTTATGGCCCAACAGTGGGCACAATATAATATACGGGTGAACGCCATCGCGCCTGGGCTGACCAAGACTCGTTTCAGTGAAGCGCTGTGGGGTAATAAGGACATTTTACAGGGTGCTATGATGGGTATTCCTATGAGGCGGGTGGCAGAACCTGATGAAATGGTTGGGGCGGTGGTTTTCCTGGTTTCCGATGCTTCAAGCTATGTTACCGGGCAGGTCTTGGCTATCGATGGCGGAGCTACTATATAAGGAGGTTAGAAATGAAATTTGAAACGATTCTCTATGAAAAAAAGGACAATGTTGCCTGGATTACTCTCAATCGGCCTGATAAGCGTAACGCTCAGAATCAGGTATTGCGCAACGAGGTTGTGGCAGCATTGGAGGATGCCAGAAACGACGATGAAGTGCTGGTTATTGTTTTCACCGGTGCCGGCGATAAAGCTTTCAGTGCCGGTGCCGATATCGGCAATTTTCTTGAAGCGACAGCGGTCAGCGTTATCACGTCGAATAAAGGTGCCAGGCGAATTTATAATTTTATAAGGGAAATACCGAAACCAGTTATCGCCATGGTGAATGGGCTGGCGCTTGGCGGCGGCTGTGAACTGGCAATGTCCTGCGATATGATAATAGCCTCAGAAACAGCTCGATTCGGACAGCCGGAGATAAACGTAGGAGTTATACCCGGTGGCACCGGCACGCAGATGTTGCCCAGGCTGGTGGGCGATAAGAAAGCGCGGGAGATGATTTTCACCGGTGATCCTATTAGTGCCGAAGAAGCTCTGAGATGGGGTCTGGTTAATAACGTTGTTCCGGCGGACAAGCTGAGAGAGACGGTTGAAGAAATAATAAAGAAGCTCAAGAGCAAGAGCCCGGCTATCCTGAAATTCGCTAAGCTGGCGGTCAATAAATCTTTGGAGACGCCGCTTTCAGTCGGCATTGAGTGCGAAGCTGACCTGTTCGCCATGTGCTTCGGCACGCAGGACCAGAAGGAAGGCGCCAAGGCTTTCTTCGAGAAGCGGACGGCCAAGTACACGGGGAAATAGGTTTAAGCAAGACTATAGCATGGTAAACGAAAGTAAAAACCGCTCATGGTGAGCATGTCGAACTATGGCGTAACAGAAATGGACTGAGTCATCCTTCGACAGGCGCGGGATTAGCGGAAATAATATAGTAAAAAGCTGCTCTTCTGGCGCTTAATTAAAATAACCAAAACCTGCCACGTGCTTTGATCCATGTCAGTCCATAAAATGGTCTGCTATCATCGAGTGAACCCGTTACTTCTATTGGTATCCCGTCACCAATGTAAAGTATATCCTGTACTTTTGCCAGGTTGAATTTAACCATACGCTCTAGTTTCCCATCGCCATCGTGGTCTGTTAAATATAAAGTTGGGTCGGTAACAAAAGCATAAGCCGGGCTGCTCTCAGCAGATACTTTATTATTTTCCTTGAGGTATATATTTAGCTTAACTGTATCGATATCGATTTTAGTTGAATCAACGTCTGGAAACCACCGAGTTCCTGAAATTTCGATATAAGCGGTAATCCAGTCACCTTTAGCCTTCAAATTTATGGTGTCAGGGTCTATTTGAACTAGAGCCGGTATCACCAGCTCATCACTAGGCACGACTACATCAAAGGGAACATGCATACGGACATATGACCATCGGCTAAATACAATTCCGCCCCCAAAAATGACCAGGAGCGAAAGTAGAATGAGAAGAATTTTTTTCCCCATCAACTTCCCAGCTCTTTGCCTGCTATAATATAGAAAGTATAACTTACCATCAAATACAGAACGGGCAAACTTAAAATTGAGGCCAGTGCAATTAAAAGCGCCCGCTTTATTCCACTCAGTTTTTTTCTGCGGATCAGCCCCACAATTAAAATCACCAGGCCAACCATGACCATGGAAAAGCCGATTACATTCATGTCTACATCATAATATACCGAAAAAGTAAGACTTAAGATGAAGACGATTATGCCGATACCTATCAAACAAAAGGACGTCGTCATTAATTTGCCAGACCTGTTTATTGTTTTACCCATTGTCCTGCGTGCCAGGACTATGCTGCCGATTATTCCTGTCAGATAAGTCAATAGGATAAGGTAAAGGATAAAAAAAGCCGTCATTTCCAATATGCCCTCAGGAAATGAGAATGCAACCAGAATTCTCGCAAGAATAAATGGGAACACAAAAAGTATGTCAATAGGTATGGCAATTGGCGCCGCTCCGGTCATTATTAAAAAGGTCCTGAGCCAACCAGCCGGCTTGCTTTTCAAAGTCAGAACTATCAGCGCTACCCCGAGTGTAAAAAACAGGCCGCTTACCACAACCGGTAAAGAGAGCAGACAAATAAGGCCCCATCGTCCCGGGGCCAGAAATAAATTCGCTGCCAGTAATATAAAGTATCCAGCCAGCACCCAGAATATGGCCCATATTGCCTTCTTCATCTTCTCTTATCCCTTTGTGCGGCTTTTGCACATTCGTATCTAAGTGTAGATGGCAGAGTATAAAAATCACGATGAACGGGGGTAAAGCCTATATTAATCTCCGTAATCTCCCCTATTGTACTTTTGTCTTTCTATCTTATACAGGGTGGCGTCGCCGATGCCGAAGTGGTGGGCAATTTCGTGTTTTACTACCCGGCCGATTTCGGCTTCGATTTCTTTATCTGAGCGGCACTCTAATTCAATGGGCTTCTGGAAGATGGTTATCTTGTCCGGCAATACCAGGTTGTAGCCGCTGTCACGCTTTGTTTGTGGCACGCCTTCATAAAGGCCGAGCAGTTGTCCTTTGTCCTTAAGTTTAAATCGATTGGCCTGCTGCGGGCTGGGCCAGTCCTCCACCAATACGTCCACGTTCTCCAGTTTGCTTTTGAACTCCTCCGGCAATGCTTCAATGGCCCTGTCGACCAGCATTTCAAATTTTTGCCGTTCCATGTCATTCATTATACATCGCCACAATCTGATTGGTAAGGTTGACTGAATTGGCTTTACGGGATAAAATCAGCCTGTTATGTCTGCTGCTAAATATAATCCACACGAAATCGAAAAGAAATGGCAGGATAAATGGGCAACTGACCGGCTTTATGAAGTCAAAGATAATGATAGCCGCCCTAAATTTTATGCCTTGACCATGTTTCCCTATACCTCCGGCGACCTTCACATCGGGCACTGGTATGCCATGGCGCCATCTGACGTCCAGGCTAGGTTCAAGCGCATGCAGGGTTATAACGTCCTTCATCCCATGGGTTTCGATGCTTTTGGTCTGCCGGCGGAAAACGCAGCCATCAAGCACGGCATACACCCCTATACCTGGACGATGGATAATGTCGAAAACATGCGTCGCCAGCTCAGGAGCATCGGCGCCATCTATGATTGGAGCCGCGAGGTGGTTACCTGCCTCCCCGAATATTACAAGTGGACGGAGTGGTTTTTCCTGAAGTTGTATGAGGCCGGTCTGGCTTATCGAGCCAAAGCGCCGGTCAACTGGTGTCCCACATGCCAGACGGTGCTGGCTAATGAGCAGGTAGTCGGCGAGGGCATGTGTGAACGCTGCGGTACGGCCGTGCTCAGGAAGATGCTGGAGCAGTGGTTTTTCCGGATAACCAAATATGCCGATGAGCTTCTGAATTTCAGCAAAATAGACTGGCCCGAGCGCATAGAGATCATGCAAAGCAACTGGATAGGCAAGAGCACCGGTGCTGAGATTTCGTTCGGGCTGAAGCAAAAGGGCGTCGATACCAAAGAGATCAGGGTATTTACTACCCGTCCCGACACTATCTTCGGGGTGACATTTTTTGTTCTGGCTCCGGAGCATCCCCTGGTGCCGCTGCTGACCACACCTGAGCATAAGGCTGAAGTTGAGGAATATATCCTGCAGACGCAGAGAAAGACTGAGATAGAAAGGACAGCTGCGGAAAGAGAAAAGACCGGTGTCTTTTTAGGCAGCTATGTCATCAATAAACTGAACGGCCAGCCGGTGCCTATCTGGATTACCGATTACGTGCTACTCAGCTACGGCACCGGGGCGGTAATGGGCGTGCCGGCGCATGACCAGCGTGATTTCGAATTTGCCAAGAAATACGGTCTGCCTATACGTGTGGTCATTGCCCCTCCTGATTGGTCGGGCGAGGAATTGGAATGCGCTTATACTGAAGACGGGACGATGGCGAACTCCGGTCAGTTTGACGGCCTGCCCAGCGACAGGGGTTTCAACGCCATCTGCGATTATATGGAGAAAAATGGTCTAGGCAAGCGGACTGTGACATACCGGCTGCGCGACTGGCTCATCTCCCGGCAGCGCTACTGGGGAGCGCCGATCCCCATGGTTTATTGCGATAAATGCGGCATCGTACCGGTGCCGGAGAAAGATCTACCAGTCTTACTGCCGCCGGATGCTGAGTTCAGACCTACGGGTGAATCACCACTCAAATATTGCGAGTCTTTCGTAAATACTACCTGCCCTAAATGTTCCGGGCCGGCAAAGCGCGAGACCGATACCATGGATACCTTCATGTGCTCATCGTGGTATTTCCTGCGCTATACCAGCCCCGGCGTCGATAATGCGCCATTCGATAAGCTAAAGGTGAAGAAGTGGCTGCCGGTGGACCTGTATACTGGCGGCGCCGAGCACGCTGTCATGCATCTACTCTATGCGCGGTTTTTTATTAAAGCAATCAGAGATATCGGTTTAATCGATTTCGACGAACCATTTATAAAGCTGTTCAATCAGGGGACCATAATTTATCAAGGTGATAAGATGAGCAAGTCACGCGGCAATGTGGTTACTCCCGATGTGTATGTGTCCGAGATCGGTGCTGAC
>Ga0153916_10000098_pt1 | contig 47738 bp, 52 predicted proteins | sample Opewatmetagenome_FD_109642 | JGI IMG/M metagenome (GOLD analysis project Ga0153916, IMG submission 109642) | Freshwater wetland microbial communities from Ohio, USA - Open water 3 Core 3 Depth 4 metaG | ecosystem: Environmental > Aquatic > Freshwater > Wetlands | place: USA: Ohio, Lake Erie...
AGTTTGGTTCAGGTTTCCTTCGATTAGTAAATAAATCACCACAAAAAAGATTTTTCTCAGAAGTTAATATACCAATTGAACCTTTTGAATGGCCAGGAAGATAAAGGACTTTTGCATTTAGTCCATATTCGGATAAATCTGATTTTTCATCAAGTTCAAAATCAGGCTTAAATCTTCTTATGTTGAATGTTAAATTTATTAATTTCTCAACTAATATATTTCCGGTCTGTCTATTCCAAAACATATCTCCATATTCAACCATTCCAACATCATATTGATGCATTGCAATTTTTGTATCATATTTTTCACGAAGATACGCACAGTTTCCTGTATGATCAAAATCACCATGAGTTAAAATTATTAAATCAAGATTTCCTGGTTTACAATATTCATTTACAAGTTCTTTCTCAAGTGTACTTCTCTTAGATTTCCTTCCTGTATCAATTAGAACAAAACCTTTATCTGTCTTAAGAAGGTAACAATTACCATTAAATCCACCCAAGATTATTGTTTTAATATTTTTAATCACATGTTTAGATTTTCTAATTTGTTTAAATAATTTTCTTAACTTTTTAATAATATTTGTTTAGAAAAATTCAAAGGACTTGGTTGATTGTAAACACCCTTGTCTAAGGAGTTTTATTCGAATTTTTACAATTGTATCGAAGTTTTGTTTAAGCAAGTTCTTCTTACTAAACTTCTCCTTTTTTCCTTCTTTTTAATTTGTTTTTTTATAAATGAAAATCAGTGTGTACAAATTGTTTATACCATCAATATTGAACAAATAATCATATTTTTGTAATTTAATTTTTATTATGTTCAAATAACATGTAAATATTTTTTTAAATTATTTCCAACTTTAGGAAACAAGGAAGAAGAGGTGAAACGATATGAAAAATCCAAAAAGTAGAGTTTTTAAGGCAGGTGCTATAGTTTGCATCCTTTTGGGGGTTTTTATAGTAAATGCCCAAGCAACAAATATTGAACATAATAAAGTTTTAACAAATAAACCAGCAAACAAGCCATGGACCACACTTTACTACATTGATAGTGATTATAGTGGAGGCTGTTCTGATCCACTACAACAGATTTTTATTGATGAAATCGCGTCAACTTCACGTATAAATGTGGTAGTAATTCAGGATAAATTAAACGAACCAGCATTTACTTATTATATAGATGAAAATCATAATAAAACAGTTCTTCAGGAGTTAGGTGAGGTGAACATGGCAGACTGGCTCACACTAAAGGAATTTATTAATTACGGAAAACAAAATTATCCTGCAGATAGGTATCTTTTATGGATTTATGACCATGGAGGTGCTTGGAAGGGAGCATGCTTGGATGAAACTAACGATGCGATTGGAATGTCAATGGATGGATATCAAAAAGCACTTTCTGAAACTGGAGGTGTGGATCTAATCTGTTTTCTTGCTTGTCTTATGGGTTCTATTGAGGCTGTATACGAACTGCGTGACCTTGTAGATGTTGTTGTTGGAAGTGAGGATTTAGCATATTTCTCATGGTTTGATGGTATATGTGGTAAGACAAATCAATTGCTTAATGATTCACCGATTCTATCCACGGAAGAACTTGGTATTCAGATAGTGAATTTCTTCCCAGAACAAAACAATCCACCTCAAAATAAACTAACTATGAGTGCAATAAGAACAGATAAAATAGTAATTTTGGCAAACGCCCTTAGTGATTTAGCAAGATATTATTCTTCACATTGGTTGCGTTACTACAGTAGTGTTAAAAAAGCATATGACAACACTTTCCTTTTATCTGATATGGACGAATGGGCCAAAGTTTTTGAGGTTTATGATCTTAGGGATTTTATAGAAAACCTCCCACAATGTACAAAAACAAATGCAGTACTAGAAGCATTTGATGAGGCTGTTATTAGAGAAGTTCATGGTACGGATATGGAAGAAACAAATGGTCTATCAATATTTTTCCAATCTAGTAAATCACCTTACAGATTATTCAGAGGATACAAAAATAATGATTTAGGTCTTGATTTTCCAAAAGATACATGGTGGAACGAGTTTCTATTTATGTTTATAATTACAAATTCATTGTTTAAAAAATAAACATTAATAGCAAAAATCAAGTCTAAAAAATCAATAAAACCTCTTTTTTCTTTTTTATTTTAAATAAAATATGATAAAAATATGATTTTTATTTAATCTATATAGGAAAATTTTAAAACAGATGCTTTATTACCCAGACCCTATGTCAAAATCATTACAAGAAAACACAGATTTCAGATTTGCTTTAAACGATGCACTAAAGATATTTTTCAAAGATGCAATAAAAGTCAGTATAAAACATCCTTCACAGGCACTATATTTTGTTAAAACATACAGATGGCAGAAAAAGGCAGCAAAGACTCGTGAAAAATGGGAGCAAGAAGGAACTCATGTACCTCCGATTATGATATTCAGCATTACTCATAAATGTAATTTAAACTGCAAAGGATGCTATGAAAAAGCAATACGTCTGCCATCAAAAAAAGAGCTAACAGATCAAAAAATAAGAAATATTGTTGAACAAGCACATGAACTAGGAATTTCTTTTGTTGTGGTTGCAGGTGGAGAACCATTTATGAGACCTGCTTTCTTTGAAATAACAAAAGATTACCCTGATATTATTTTCGTAATATTCACAAATGGTTTACTCATTAAAAATGAAATGCTAGAAGCGATGAAAAAACAAAAAAATATAGCCGCTTTAATAAGTTTGGAGGGATGCGAAGAAGAAACAGACGAAAGAAGGGGAGAAGGCATATACAACAGGTTACAAAAAATCATGAAAAAAATTAAAGATCAAAATATCTTTTTTGGAACATCACTTACTCTTACAAAAAACAATTTTGATACGATATTAAATGAGTCCTTCATCCAGAATCTAATAAACACTGGATGTAAATTCTTCCTTTTTATTGAATATAACCCTGTAAAACCAGGTACAGAAAAATGGATGATAACAGTTAACCAAAGAAAAAAAATTATGGATGCTATGAGAAAATTTAAGGAAAAGTGGCCAGCATTATTTATTGCAGTACCTGGTGATGAAGACGAAATCGGTGGGTGCCTTGCAGCAGGACGTGGTTTTATACATATAAGCGCCGAAGGAGATGTTGAACCATGCCCGTTTGCCCCATATTCAGATATGAATCTGAATAATGTATCTTTAAAAGATACGTTGAACTCTAAATTTCTTAGAAAAATCCGTGAAAACCATGCTCAGCTCCATGGTACAGATGGTAGTTGTGGTTTGTGGGCTAAACGTGAAATGGTACAAGCATTACTTAATGAAAAAAGTTGAACGTACTTTTTACCCTTACAAAATTATTATTTCATTTAAATTAATAAATATGTAAGGGTAAAATTATTTTATATATTTCTTGTATTCATTTACATATCTTTTGAAAAACCATAATGTAAAAATATTTTCATCATTTGTAAGCTGACTTCTTTCTAGTGCATTGTAATAGCTATTTCTCTCAGAGTAATTAATAACCAGCATTGGATAGTTATTTTTGTTTAATACATAGTTCAAAAGAAGCCTAGAAATTCTTCCGTTTCCATCCCCAAAAGGATGTATAGTTACAAATTTAAGATGAACAAGAGCTGCAAAATGTACTGGATGTAATATGTTTTTATTTTGATTATACCATTGAAAAAATCCTCTTAGCAAAATATTAATTTCTATTGCATTCGGTGGTACGAATTTACTACCAGATATTTTTACATCATAGTTTCTAATTCTACCAGCGCTATCCTGCTTTGTTTGCTGAAAAAGTTCTTTATGCCAATGTAAAATTGTTGCTAGTGTAATTTTTTGTTTATAGTGAAGCATTTCATAAAATATTTTTCTGTGCAGTTCTGTTTCTTTTATGTCTTGGATAGGTCTTCTTGAGGGAGTTATTCCTTTTTCTAGAAGTAGCGCTGTTTCTCTATGAGTCAATGTTGATCCTTCGATTTTATTTGTTGTATATGTAAATTTTATAGCAAAATTTTCAAGTTCTTTTTCCGCAATAGATCTTGTCATTTTCTTTTGATTTTTGTTAAAATTGTCTTTAATTATATCAAATTTTTTGTACCAGAGTTCTTTATATATTTCTATTAAAAAATCTTGTTTTATTTTTTCTAAATTTTTTGGTATTTTTTCCCCAAGGTACTTTTCTTTATAGATTACTTTTCCATTTTTTCTATATGTATGTTGAAGATAGTGATAGGTTTTATTTGAAATTTGTTTTCTCTTTATTGAAACCATAATACTATATTACCCTTACATATTAATAAATTTTTTGTTTTTCACTCAAATGTAAGGGTAATTATTGAAATATAATGGAGAAAAATATTAGTTATTGGAATTTCGTGTAAGTCCCATCTACAAAGAACGTCGGTCCTACTTCTCCCATCAAACGCCAATGGTAATTTGTATCGTTGTATCTGCCAATTCCTACAAAAAGAGTTTCATTTGCATACTCGTTTTCCCCAATACTACCAAACATAAATGGTCCAAAGAAATATCCTTGTATAAACCAAGAAGCATTTTGTTGTTCGAACTCAGCAAATCCCGCATAGAAATAACCAAAGTTAGTGTTGCGTTTATAATATCCAAACATCCAACCAATAGGTATATCCCACTCTCCCCAAATATCAATTCCCCATAGACCACTAAAGTTGCCATTAGCCCATTCCGGTGGGTCATCAGCTGGTGAGGGCTTCTTCTCAATATCTGTTGTAAAAAGGTTAGTATTACGTTGAATAAATTTTAAAGTAGGTGTTGATTTTGCAAAAGTTGTAAGCATATTAGCAAGTAGAACACATATTCCAAGCACAACTAAGAATTTTTTCATAATATTTTACCTCCCTTATTTTTATGAAAATATAATATAAAGGCAGAATTTAAATGTTAGGGCATAGTATTAAAAGGGAATATTTACTTAAACAAGCAGGAGAGAAAGTTATGGAGTGCTTTGAAAAAGAAAGGGGTGGAGGGAGTTATTGCCAAGAAAAAAGACAGTATATATCAAGATGGTCAGTGTTCAGATAACTGGCTGAAAATCAAACTTATGAACACCATTGATACTATCGTGTTGGGTTTCACGCATTCAAAACGAAAAATCTCTAGCCTTGCGTTGGGATTGTATGAGAATGATAGTATCGTGTACATCGGTAAGGTTGGGACAGGATTTAATGAAGCCTTCATGGAAAGTTTTTTGCCTAGTTTAATGAAAATTAAGATGACGAAAAAAAGTGATTTGCTTCCAAAGGATGTTATTACGGTTCAGCCTCGGTACGTCGCCGAAGTCGAGTACAGGGAATTGACGCCGGGCAGAAAATTAAGAGCATCGGTCTTCAAGCGATTGAGGGAAGATAAAGATGTTTATGAATGCAGATTTCCTGAATAGCAGTTAGTCTGCAGGTATCAAATTGAAAAATATCAAGTTATTAGATTTGATTTGCATAAATAACATCATTTCTAGAAACTGTCAAATATTCAGAATCTATGACATGATATGGTTGAGATAATGAAGTTAAACCCTGATAAATTGATGTCTTCTGGGAATGGATTTCTCATTCTAGGGATATTGTGGCTTATAACTTGGTTGGGACCAGCGTTTTTGTTATTCCAGGAAGATTCTAGATGGGGGCATAATTTTGCATTACCTATTTTGTTTATCATCGTTGGATTGGCTTTTCATATTAATAAAAATTCATGTCAGCTCACCGCAGCTTTTGCATCATATATAACGATACCAACATCTCTTGCTTTTTGGTCTTGGGAAACAGCAACAATTATCGCAAGTGCATTCTTAATTATACTTCTAGGCTTTTACTTTGCTGAAAGAAATAGAAAAACAGAGCTTATACAGCCAAATCAACGACTCAATTTTTGGATAAAACAACATGCGATGACTTTTGCTTATATTGGACTGGTTCACATGCCGTTGATATTCTTTTTTGTTCGATAGTTCAATCCAGATCCTTTTCTAGCATATTTACCAATAGAACATCATGTTTCTACAAGTATATTTAATGCAATGCTCTTTGTACTGATAATTATTGTTATTATGGAACGATTTGTTAAAAAATTTGGGAAAATAAGTGTTCCTAAGCTAGGATTTATGTGGTCAATTTTGATGATCATTTTACCATTAATTGCTATTGGTATTCTGGGAGAATAAGTAAAATTTAATGCAAACCGCTTTTTTATACTATAATAATATTATTATGAATAATAGTAACTGTATATCTCTTGAAGATTGCCACCTACTTTATACCAAAACATACATTTTATAATTTTCCAAGTTTGATGTATTAGACCATTTTTAACAAAGGCATCTGAGCTGGTTAAAACTGGTTCTTTTAGTAATATTACTTTACCAAGTTTTCTCATCCAGTGCGATAAATTTATATCTTCCATAATTGGAACTTCTAAATCGGGCATATCGTTTTGAAATGGTTTAGATCTTAAAAAAATTGCTCGATCACCAGATAAAATTTTTCTTGATTTAACTAGTATTGTTGTTATTTTTAACGACAAAGTTAGATACAAATTATCTATGTCAAATTTTAAAGAAAATCCACCTCCGATTACTCTCTTATCCTCCAATGCACAGCGGATAATGATATCCCAATCCTTTGGTAATATTGTATCAGAGTGTAAAAACATGATTATGTCTCCTTTTATATGACGAGAACCTTCTTTAAGCATGTATCCTCTTCCAAGATTATGAATTCTGATTATATGTTCGTTTGATGTTGTTGTCGGCAGTATATCTTCTACTATTTCTTCATCGATAACATAAATAATTTCTATTTGCGTTGTAGCAAGATGAAGTTGTTGACGTACCTTTGAAAAATCTTTTTGAGTTTTATGCATTGGAACCACAACGGAAATGAGACTGCTAGCCATATTTTCCTACCAATTTTGTAAGAATGTACTATTACATATTATTTATTTTGTGAAAATATTCTCTTAAAACTATCATGGTTTTAGACGTTTTGAATATGCTTTTTTTATTTTTTAAATAAAAATCAGTTAGATCATCAAATGTATCAACATCTTGCCATAAAGGAAGAACGTATACATGAAATGACATATCCTTCAATAAATCCATTGTTTTTCCAAACACTTCTTTTGTGCTCCAAGGAATTCCATTGAATATAGTTTGAGAAAAACGATTTCCTATAAAACCAAGTAAATAATATCCTCCATCCTTGCAAGGACCTATAACAGAATCATATACATCGAGCTTACGAAAAGCATCCTTTATAATAGCATTTGGAAGATCTGGACTGTCACTGCCAATAACAAGAAGTTTCTCAAATCCTTGATTGAAACCTTTTTTAAAACAGTTTTTCATTCTTTCCCCTAAATCTTCACCGTTTTGAGGTAGATACTTATATTTTTTTCCAATCCATCTCTTAAAATATTCTAATTTTTCTATTGGATGATAACAAATCAAAATATCATAATCCAAATCTTTTAATTTTTCAAGAATATCTTCAACAAAACATTTATACAATGTCACTACAAATTTTTTATCAATTTGAGTAGACAATCTATTTTTTACATTTCCAATTTTTGGATATTTTACAAAGAATAAAATTCCATCTTTTTTAGATTTTTTTTTGCAATTATCCTTCCACGTCCAACCTTTCCAGTATCCGCTGCTTTAACCCATAAATTTAGATCGTTATCGGCAGCTTCAAACATTTCTACTCCGTAGTTTTTTATAATGCTGTTTTTCAGATTATCCCTTAATTTTTTTTGATACATATGGCAATGCTTTGCAAAATCTGTACTTTCATCTTCTTTAGATAGTATTTCAAATCCAGTGTTTTCTAATATTTCTACATAACCATCTAACATTTCCATATAAGGGAAAGCCATGAAACTGTTTAAATTAGTCCATTCCTCTTCTGTCATATTTCCTGTCTGAAGCCAATCGGTAAATGCGATTCTTCCACCTGATTTCAGCACTCTATAGGATTCACAAATTAATTTGTCTTTATCTGTAATGTAACACCACGCATCTTGACCCCAAACCACATCAAAATTTGCTGCTTTGAACGGCATATCAAGGGCATTACCTAATTTGTAGGTAATTTTATGAGTAAAAGCTTCTGTTTTTGTTCTTTTTATTGCTTCATCAATCATATGTTGAGTAGCATCTAAACCAACAATAGTACAACCATATCTTTTTGCAAGTTGTCGGGCGGGACCACCAAGGGCACTGCAGACATCCAAGACAAAATCATTTTTCATAATTCCTGCTTTTTTTGCAAGAATCTCTGTTTCGTTTTCCCCTCCAACATGAATTTGCTCCCCCATTAGCATTTCCCATAGTATGCCAACTGGACCTGAATAAATTTCATTAACATCAGCTATAGTAAAGTCCAATTTTTTCATTTTATATAATTCTACCAAATCTTATACCTCCATTAAAACCGATTTTATTTTAACATATAATTTTTTTTATAACAGTTTGGATCCGCTTCATATATACTTCCGGAATTTATATATGCAATAGCTCGACAGCCCCAGCAAACTGAGTTATTCTCACAGACGCTACAGTGACCTGGTAGATTCTCTTTTTTTCTGAGATGAAGAAAGAGCAAATCTTTTCGATTATGTTCGATGATTTGTTCTAAAGAAGATTTATGAATATTACCAAATCCTTTCCGGATGACAGAACAGGGAGTAACATCCCTATTAATTGTGACGCACACCATCCCCCCACAATAGTATTTATTTGCATCCATTGTTGCAAATGATACTTTAGATTTTGGATAATTTATTCGATCTCGAATGTTGCATGCTTTTTGTATATCATTTATTGTTGGAAGTAAATATTGTTTATCTTTTGCAAGTCCTTCGGAACACATTTGAGTTAAACAGGTTCTCATTCCTTTGTTTTCAAAAAAATATCTAATAGTATTTTCTATATCATTTACTAATGGTTTTGTAAAGGTAATACAATTAATCATTTGGTCAGGATCCTTGCCTAGCTTTTGAACATTATCAACTCCTTTTAGTATTGCCTCTATTTTTATCTTAGGATTTCCGTTGTGTAATTGTTTATATATTTTTTCATTAAGAGTGTCAAGATGCACTGATATAAAACCATCTTTAGTTAATTCTACTGCTTTACGCGCAACATCAATAGTGCTCAAAGGAATTCCGCTTGTCCAAATATTATTTTTCAAGCCTTTTTCATTTGCATATTTCATAAGTTCATGCCAGTCTTTTCGCAGTAGTGGATCTCCGCCTAACCAATCTATTGCTTTTACATCCATTATTGCAGCGGAATCTATTATGTTGATAACATCCTTTTTTGGCATGTCTTGGATCGAAGTATCTTCAGAGTTTGCATAACAATACAGACAACCTTGATCACATGAAAGATTGACTTCAATTTGTATTGAATATATTTTTCCTTGATTAAAATACTCTATTTCCTCAGAATAATCTGGATGAATACCCCCGTATCTTTTTATCTCATCTAGTTTCATACTATCTTTTTTTTAATTTCTTAGAGAAAGAAATACAACTAGATTTATTAAATATTATTGAATAGAATTTAATTAATCTAGATGGAATTACTAACCAAGATAATGAACTTGTGAATATTCTTGCATATAATCTATACTAATAATTACACTTTTTCAAATAACATCAACAATTTCATAAAATATTTTTATAAAGACCTTTTTATGATATTGAACAGTTGTTACCCATATTTTCAATCAGAAATAAAAATAATTTAATTTTGAGTGGTTGGTTTTTTAAATAGAGAAACGCTATGAAATTGTGTGTAGATGGAAATAATTTATGATTTATATTAAATGTAAAAAATGTGGTTGGAAGTTACCTTTTTCTGCTAAAGTAAAAAAAGATAGTGTCTGTGAAAGGGGCGCAAAAAATGTATTGTGCCCAAAATGCGGAGAGCTATTAATAAAAAAAGGTGGAAAAGATAACCGGTGGTACTAATCAAGAAAAAGTATACAAAACTATATAAGAGATGTATGTCATTGGAGTCTAGAGGAAAATAGAAATTTGAGTATCCATTTCTGATATGAAAAATGGATGTAATTTTTTTTATTTTTTTCAGGTAACATAGTTTAAAATATAAATAAAGTGAGTTAGATATGAATAGAAATAAAAATAAAAGAAAACATAACAACGAAAGTATAAAACAAAAAAAAGTAATTAGATGCAAAACACGTAGCCGCCCGGTGTACGGATATGAAGTTTGCACTGAATTTTGTTCAAAAATTAATTCTAATAACATAAAGAATTGCGAAAATTGTAGAAACTCATTTTAATGTTTATTTTTTAGAGAAAAATATTATGATCGGTGAAATTAAATGAAAGGTATTGTTAACTGGTACAGCGATATAAATAAGCTTGGACTGATAGAAGGACAAGATGGAAAAAATGTAATGGTTTATGATAAGGACATACCATTTTTAACAATACTCCATCCAGGTGACCCCGTAGAATACAACGTTGAAAAAACATCTAGCGGATTTAAAGCAATAAAAATAAGAGAAATAATAAAGTAAATCTATTTTTTAAACCAAATCGTATCTTTTACCATAAAAAGTATGTTTTTTTCTTGTAAAAATGAGCGCGGTCAAAGTCTTACTTGTTTCTGTTTCGGGCTGATACTGTAAGCGAGAATGCCAGTGTGACAAACCATATGAGAACTCGAACTGACAGCCCAGCCGGGGTCCATTCAAGGAACTGAGGTAATATTGAAAGCAAAAATAGACCTGCACACACAAACTGGTTATTTCTACCTATTGTGAAATGTCTTAGCTGTTGTGGTGTGAAAGTTGTTTTGTTCTCCTTGATTAGAATATGACATAGTGCAGCAGATAGTCCCATCAAGAAAGCCATGTCAATTGCGTAAAGAGTTGAAGACAATGGAAAAAGTTGAGTACTGATGTTGAGAATGTTCAGCAGGTAAGGTTCAATTGCGACAAAAAACAACAACATAATATTCAGGAAGATTGTTACAGGTTTACCTTGGTCGATTTTGGACATAATGTCGCTGGTCCCCCACCATATTACAACCAATATTAAGAAACTCAGACTAAACAAAACAAGTCCTTCAACAATCTCAGCTGTGGTCTCAGGGTTTGATTTAGTAAGAGAAAGTGCACCTACTGCAAGTGCGAATCCAAACACAGCGGTTGTCAATTTTTCAATCGGCGAATTCTGGAGCATATCTTTACCGCACCACGTATAGCAAGTCGACCAAAAAAGCTTTATCACAAATTAAGTCTGGTAGAGAACAAAAATTAAATGGTAAATTAGTGCAGGGTCTAATAAATAACCTTTATCCGTGACATAACCCTAAAGGTCGTCTTTAAGACGAGTTCTAAAAAACGTCCTTGACGGTGAAAGAAACGGAAGAGGATTAGGCCTCCTCCTCTTTTTTCTTATTGTCAATCGCTAATGAGCATGGAGGTATGTAAGTGACTAAAAAGACAAATAACTTAACAAATCATTACATAGAAAGGCAAAAATGCGAGACAAACGATTTGTTGCAGAACATCGCGGCGGACCTCTAAAAAAGGAACAGCACTATCAATTAATTAAATGGGCTTGCGACTGTGCGGAGCATGTATTGTATCTCTTCGGTGAAAAAATAGATGAGCGATTAAAAAATGCATTAAATGTGGCTAAAGAGTGGAAACAAGGAACTGCTTCAGTTGGTGACGCAAGAAAAGCTTCATTGGGTGCAATTGCGGTAGCAAACGAATCTTCAAACCCAACTGCAATTGCAGTGGCTCGTTCTGTTGGACATGCTGTTGCAACTGCTCATATGGCTGACCATTCATTAGGAGCAGTGTTTTATGCTTTGAAAGCCGTGAAAAATGCAGGTAAATTAATAGATGCAGAAAGAAAATGGCAAGATGAACAATTACCATCAGAAATTAAGGAGCTTGTCCTAACGGCAAGGAAAAGAAGAAATATTTAAAAAAAAATGACAGTACTTTTCAGGTCTGCATTGATTTTGGTTGCAATAAGCTCAGTCGATTGCCTTCAGGGTCTCTGAATGAAACATATAATCCGATGCCAGGAATTTCAACCGGTTCGTTAAGGATTTTCCCACCGGCGTCGGAAACCCTCTCCATCGCTTTTTTGAGGTCATCGACAGCAATGACAACGGATGGACAAGCTGGTGAATCAGGTTGTTTCGGATAGAATCCCCCGTTGATGACACCTGGTCTCTTTATCATCCTCTGTTCATCAGTTTCTGTTGTCGTTGCTGTGACGTATCCGCCCATCTTTTCTCCAAGCTTTTGCATCTGCCAGCCAAACACCTGTGAGTAGAATTTCACAAGACGCTCACTGTTTTCGTATGGCATTTCAAAATGCACCACGGGATCCATTTTTATTTTTGTTATCTTTTTCATAGATACCTTTCTGTGTTCTTTACTCCAATAAGGTTCAGATTTAAAGTCTTTTCTTTATTAATTTTTTATTTAAAATGATATGTGCTGGATGTAGGCCGTAACACTGGTTTTATTAACTAAGAATTGTTTTGAAATCGTAGGTGAAGGAGAAAAAATGTCGCTTATACCAACTTTTGAAATAGGATTTTGGAATGCTTGGATTTTCGTTATCCCGGTTTTTTTCATGCACATCATTAATGCTCGAGTATTTGCACGTCGAGGAGCAGGTGGTCAATATGGGATTCTCATAGTGATTTTCCTTATTCTGCATATTTTGCCAGTTTTTTTACCTTTAAAACTTAACACGATATGGTTCTATGTAGGACTTATTTTTTACATAGTGGGCATGACCTTGGGGTTTCTAGCGATCTACGACTTTGCAACTACTCCTATAGATAAACCAGTCAGTAAAGGTATTTTCCATTATTCTCGTAATCCTATGTATCTTGGTGGTTTCATTTTTTGCATTGGCATATCCTTGGTTAGTATTTCATGGATTTATTTCTTGATTGTATTAATTTGGATGATTTTACTACACGTTATGGAAATCCCCGTTGAAGAATCAGAATGTATTAAAAAATATGGAACTGGTTATATAGAATATATGAAAAAAACACCAAAGTGGATAGGAATACCAAAATCAGAAGATGAATCAATGAATATATTGAAATCAAGATAAGTAAAAGGTGAAATCACTAAAGAAGAATATGAACAGATGAAGAAAGATTTGAAATAGGTTTGAAGGTATTTAGCACAAGAGCAAGTTGTACCCCTTCTGAAGGTAGGTTTTGATTTAGTAAAATATTTCTTTAATTTATAGATGAAAAAAATATAAATTTATGTTTCTGTTTGCTATATGAGTCTAGGTCTTGCTCTGTCCTGTACACCTATTCCAGGGATGCTCATTTTTTTTGTTAATCTGTCTATTATTTCAGTCATTATAAATGTGAAGATTAAATAAATTAACGCTATAATGAGAAATATCTCTATATACCTGAAATTTCTTGAAGCTATAAGTACTCCTTCTTTAGTTAGTTCGTTAACTTGAATTATTGAAGCAATAGACGTATACTTAAAAAGATAAATCAACTCATTGGACCAGGCAGGTATTGAAATACGTAGAGCTTGAGGGAGGATCACATTTTTTATTGATCGCATCTTCGTCATTCCTAAGGTTCTTGCTGCTATCATCTGACCAGAAGGAATCGCCTGTATAGATCCTCTTAAATATTCTGCTTGATATGCACCGCTATTTAGAGATAATCCAAGCAGTGCAGAGTGAAGTGGGGAAAGAGCAATTCCAATCGCGGGTAATCCAAAATATAAAATGAATAATTGGACAAGAAGCGGTGTTCCTCTGAATATTTCGATGTAACCAATGCATATAGTAGAAACCACTTTATTGCCATAAACTCGTCCAAGAGAGAGACTAACTCCTAATATAAAACCAACTGTTAATGAAACAATGGTTAGAAGAAATGTTACAGATAATCCATCAAGAAGTTTTGGTAAAGAATCAATAAAAAATTCCCAAAAGCTTGTTGCTGCCGTTTTTCCTCACTCCTTCCCGTATAACGTGGAAATTTTACCAAGAAATTGTTTGGTCCTCTCCATTTTTGGATTTTGGAACATTTGTTTAGGAGGACCTTTTTCAACAATGACTCCATTTTCCATAAAGATGATTTCATCTGCTACATTTCGAGCAAATCCCATTTCATGAGTGACAACGAGCATCGCCACTTTACCAGCTAGTGATTTCATGACGTCTAGTACATCACCTATTAATTCAGGGTCAAGTGCCGAGGTTGGCTCGTCAAAGAGAATAATACTGGGATCCATTGCAAGCGCACGAGCAATACCAACCCGCTGCTTCTGTCCTCCTGAAAGCTGTGCAGGGTATTGATGTACCTGTTTTTCCAAACCTACCCTCTGCAGTTCTTCCATAGCTTTTTCTCGTGCTTTCTCTTTCTCCATTCGTTTTACTTTTTCTAAGCCGATGCTCACATTTTTTAAAGCGGAAAGATGATTAAAGAGATTAAAATCCTGAAAAACAAAACCGATTTTTTGGCGAATCTTATTTATATCTGTCGAAGGGTTTGTAATTTCCTCGCCTTCAAGCCATACTTCACCTTTGTCAGGTGGATCTAACTGATTAATACATTTTAAAAGAGTACTTTTTCCTGTTCCGCTAGTTCCAATAATAACCTTGGTTTCATGTTTTTCCATGGTGAAAGATATCCCTTTTAAAACCTCACAAAGACCATATGATTTGTAAATATTTTTTACTTCAAGCATTGACATAATCTTTGCCTCCTTTTTATCGAGTTTTACTAATCTCTAAACCAGAGATTATATATCTTTTTTCAAGATAGCTTAGCCCTCGGTTTATAGAAAACACTATAATGAAATAAATAAATGCGATAAACAAGAGAATATACAGTGCTGACTCAGGTTCTCGAACTATAATGTATCTGCCCTGTCTCATTAAATCAACGACACCAATTGCAATTGTAATTGATGTATCCTTTAAAACTATGGTAAATTCATTTGACCAGCCTGGGATAGACAGTCTAAGCATCTGAGGAAGAATTATATAGCGCATAGCCTTGAAATTTGACATTCCTAAGGATTTCGCTGCAGTGAACTGACCTTCAGGTATAGAATTTATAGCACTTCTGAATATCTGAATCTGATAAGCAGTGCTGTGAAGAGCAAGTCCTATAACAGCTGCTATAAAAACATCGATAATAACACCAGCTTGAGCAAGGCCAAAATAAATAAGAATGAAAATTACAAGAAGAGGTATTCCCCTGAATACCTTCTCGTATATTAAAATTAGAAAAGGAACTGGTTGTCTAGAATAAGAACGGCTTATTGCCATGATTATAGCTAGAATCGATGCAATGAAAACACTAGATAGAGTTAAACCTATTGTAACGCTCAGACCTTTCATCAGCTGAGGAAGTGATTTGAGTATTATGTCGATTGCCAATGTAACGTACACTCTTTATTCAAAGTATTTTTTAACTAGAATATTCCACTCTTCAGAGGCCATATAGTCTTCTAATGCTTGGTTTATTTTTTGTAGCAGCTCTGTATTCTCCTTTTTAACACCAAGACCAAATGATTCGTTTGTACTAATTGTATATATGACTTTTGAAGCTCCGTCTTCAGCAAATGCATTTCCGGCGGGTTTATCGATAATAACTGCATCAATTCTTCCACCGGTAGGCAGAGTTAAATCCAGCACTGCGTCTGTATAAGAACCGTAACTTTCCAGTGTCACATTTAGAGAGTAATTGATATTTTGTTCTTGTAGCCAAGTTGTATTTAATAGATGTTCTTCCACCCACATTGCTCCTGTTGTACCAGTTTGTGCACCAAGTTTAAGATTAGCAAAATCGCTGTAGTTGACAATTGTTATAGTCGAATCTGATTTTACTAGCACAGACTGGTCTGATGTATAGTACGGAATACTAAACGAGATTTGTGCTGATCTTTCTTCGTCTATTGTCATAGCGGCAGCAATCACATCAATTATACCATTTTGTACCGCACCGATCAATTGGTCGAATCCCATATCTTTTATTTCAATTTCATATCCGAGATCGGTGAAAATTGCTGTTGCCATTTCTATGTCAAATCCTATGAACGTTCCATTTTCATCTACATACTCAAAAGGTGGAAACGTTGCATCTGTTCCTATAATTATCTTGTTTTTTTTCTCTTCAGTACATCCTGATAATACAACAGCTATTGAAACCATTGCTATTATCAAAACCATTGATATTGCTTTTATTTCTTTTTTCATATAACTCCTCCCACTTTAAATAAAGATATATTTTGACCATTATTTAAATTTTGTATTTTTAAGAATAAAATATATTGAAAATTAAATTGATGCTACTTTTTTATACGTTTACTGTAATTCATATAATCGTTAATTTGCATCCAGTTACTTGGAGTAATTTGTTACGTTGTTGTAAAAGTTTACGAAAATAGAAGAAATAATCGGTGTACGGACTTAGCGGATTGTGAACAAGTCAACAGGAGAAGTTCCATTCGAATTTTACAAGATTTATTGAGGTTCAACATTTTTTCTCCTGTAAAAAGTCTTAACAAATATCCTAAAAGCATTCTTGTTAAGATTAATGCGTTTATATTACTCCATAAAATTCTTTTTTCTTTTTCGGTTCTATCTCCTCACCAGTTAAGAGAAAAAAACTCATTTAATTTATTGAATAAAATGAATTTTTTAACTTTTTATTTTGACAATGTACAATATTAATAGATAATGAATTTTTATATAATAAGATAGATTTGATTCTGTTGAAGGAGGAAAAAATGAAAAAAATAATGTCATTATTAATTGCAATTATTTTTGTTAATATTTGTATTAGTACAGTTGGAATCTCTACAAATTTAAAATCAATTAATTCTGGTTATGATGATGTGGATTCTTTTTTAATAAGTTTTTATTATCCTGATTTTGAAATAGTTGAAGATAATGGTAAACATATAATTGAGATGGACGGATATAATTATTTATCAGAGCCAGGTAAACCTTTGCTTCCATCTAAAAAAATTTTAATCGCTTTACCCCCTAATACTATTATTGAATCTGTTAATATTAAAGGATTGAATATAAGACAAAATTCTGGTATTTACAAAATTAGCCCCGCCCCAAAAATATTACCCGATTGCTCTTATTTTGAATATGAAGAATATTTAGAAGAAATAGATAAAGAGTGGAATGAAAATTATGCTTTGACTTATTCTTCTGATAATCCATACCCAGGTACTGCTGGGGAATTAATCAGTCAGGGAACATATCATAAGATTAATTATATATCAGTATATGTGTATCCATTTGTTTATCATCCTGCTTCTGGTAAACTTTTTGTCTATGATTCTGTTGAAATCAATATAAATTACGTGAATAAAAATAATGAAAATCTAAGATATGATACTGAGATAGAAAATGAAGCTTTTGATTTGTTTGTAAATTTTGATGATGTAAGACATTTATATCAACCTTTTATTAATCCTTCTACTAGAGATATTTACAATTATGTTATTATTACTTCAAATAGTCTTTATAATTCTGTTATCGCTTCTAATTTTGTTAACTGGAAATCAAGTATTGGTTTTAACGTTAAAATTCTTAATATCACTGATTCTTTAATTACTAGTCAGCCAGGTTTTGATTTGGCTGAGCAGATTCGAAATTTTTTAAGAAATAATTATGCTGATTGGGGGATTGAATATGTACTTTTGGTAGGTAATTACACTAATGTTCCAATGAGGTATTGTTTTCCAGATAGATTAAATCATAATTTTAACCTCTCAGATCTATTTGGTGGTGAGTATCCAACAGATAGTTATTATGCGGATTTATCATATGCTGATTCTGATTCATGGGATAGTGATGGTGATGGTTTCTATGGGGAATTTAGAGATGATGACCCTGATTTTCTAACTGAGGTATCTGTTGGTCGCATTCCAACAAATAATCCTGGTCAAGTTGTTTATGCCCTTGAAAAATCAATGGCTTTTGAAATGGACACTGGTGATTGGAAGAGCAATGCACTTCATGCTGGGGCTATTCTTATGTTTAACCCATTTGATGATGGAGCAAAAGGTGTTGATCATATTGAAAAGGAGCTAATGACTGGTATGTCAATTAGTCATTTTAGTGAACAAGAAGGTATGAAAACATCAGATTTTCCATGGGATCCATTAACACAAGAAACATTTACAAGTGATTGGAAAACAGGAAAATATGGTATTGTAAACTGGTATGGCCATGGATGGTCTAATAAAGTAGCACGATGGGTTTGGGTAGAAGATACTGATGGGGATAATAGAGCTGATCCTGATGAGCTTGAATGGAAAGATTTTATCAATGTAAGTTCAGGACTTGATGATGACTATTCTTCAATCATTTTCTCTGAATCTTGTGGAGTTGGTTACCCTGAAACATGTCCTGATGATTGGCCTGAAGACTCAAGAGGTAATCTTGGTGTTGATCTTCTCATAAAACCATCATTTGGAACAGGTGTTGCAGTTATGAGCGCAACACGAGTTTGTTATTTGATTGGTCAATGGGTAACACAAAGCATGTGTTTTGAGTTAAATAAAGAGATAATTATAAACCATTTAACTGTTGGAGATGCGCTTTTCAAAGCAAAGTTCACTTATTGTCAGAATTATACTTCTGATAAACGAGATTATTGTAATAAGTTCGCATTTAATTTATATGGTGACCCCTCCCTTGTATATGAAGGAATAATTTTTGAAGGAAAACCAAATAAACCCATTATTTCCGGACCCCCAAAAGGAAAAATTGGAGAAGAATATACTTATTATTCATCATCATTTGATCCTGATAATGATAATATCTATTATCTATTTAACTGGGGCGATAGTTCTAATAGTGGGTGGCTCGGACCATATAAATCCGGCGATGAATGTAATGCTTCACATATTTGGAATAAAAAAGGTAAATATGAGATAAAGGTTCGTGTAAAAGATGTAAATGGATTAATTAGCGATTGGTCAGATTCATTATCTGTAAATATGCCAAAAAGTCAGGTAATTAATAAACCATTCTTAAACTTTTTACAGAATCACCCCATTATTTTTCAAATATTACAATTATTGTTGCAGTTTTTTGAATTAAATATTGAAAATTAAATTGGTTAAAACTTGTCAAGTGTGATTTCAAGACCTGCCAATTCCTACAGACCTGGCGGGTTGTGAACAACCCAACAGGATAAGTTCTATGTGAACTTGTACGTTTTTATCAAAGTTTGGTTTTTAAACAAATTCTTTCTCACTAAAACCTTTCTTCTTTCTTTTATATTTGAAATTAAATTTGTGCATAGGGAATGGATTTGAACACTTGTAGTCTTTTTAGATTCCACTCCAATTTATCTCTTAGAACATATAACTTTTTTCTTCTAAATCAGATATTTTAATCACAACTGTATCATTTTCAATTCTCATTGGTAAATAACTTGGCCAACAGCCACCACCTGTATTCTCAACACCAATACCTGTGATAGCAAATTCTTTTCCACAATTTTTACATTGCATCATTTCACCATTTTGTTGATATCCTTTTTTTGCTTCGTAACACACATCACAAGCATCAAACGCAATATGAACATTTCCTGAGGAATCTTGGACAGCAAAATATCTGATATTAGTACCATTTGAATTAAAGGAATAAAATTTTGCTTTTGTACTAAGATTTGCTAATTTTATAAAAATTTCTGTTTGAGTTTGCAATGATGGTGTATTAAAATTCGAATTAGAATTTGATCCATTTTGCGGAGAACTAGTACATCCTGAGAGGAAAATAATAGCTATCGTTACAAATGCTCCAATTATAACAATTTTCTTCTTCATTTTCTCCTTTCCTTTTTTTATTAATTTTCATTGCACGAGGAATCAGCACATATTTTTCCATCAATAAGTTTTATAATTCTACTACCTAATTTTGCAATGTCAGGATCATGAGTAATAAGAATTATTGTATGTCCATCTTTATGAAGTTGTTTGATTAGATTGAGAACAATTTCTCCATTTTTCTGATCTAAATTTCCAGTTGGTTCATCAGCTAGTAAAATCTTTGGTTCATTTATTAATGCCCTTGCAATACATACCCGTTGTTGTTCTCCGCCAGATAAATGTGAAGGAATATGATTTAATCGGTGCTCTAAACCCACTCTTTTCAAAACATCTCTTGTTTTATTTTCATCTTTGATGCCATGGAAATATTGTGCCATCATTACATTTTCTAATGCAGTTAGATATGGAACAAGATGGTACTGTTGAAAAATCAGTCCTATATTTTCTCTTCTGAATTTTGTAAGTTTTGTCTGATTTAGTTTCGTTATTTCTGTACTTTTTATGAAAACAGATCCTTTTGTTGCTGAATCTAAGCATCCAATGATGTTTAGTAATGTTGTTTTTCCAGAACCAGATGGACCCATAATAGATGTCCAATCACCTTTGTTTATAGACATTGTTAAATTCTCTAAAACTCGCGTATCCTTGTCATAAACTTTTGTAAGATTTTCTACCTTAATTATTTCTTCTGTCATTTACTTATTCACCTCTTAATACAATTGCTGGTTCAACTTTTACAGCTCTTCTTACAGGTAAAATACTTGCAAGTAGTACAATACCAATTGAAATCAAAATAACTATTGGGATTACTTCTAATCGTGGCGTAATTGACATAGTAAAAACACTTAATCCAATGAATTGAGCAAGGATATAACCAATTAGATATCCAAATATACCACCTATTATACCAATAATTGTAGCTTCAGAGAGAAATAGTGTGATAATTCTTTTATTTTCAGCTCCGACACTCTTCATTAAACCGATTTCTTTTTGTCTTTCTATCACCGAGGTAATCATAGTTGTCATTACCGCAAGGGCAGATGCAATAAGAGCAATTATAGTAATAAGGAACATCATGTTTTGAATTTTATTTAAAACATCCATTTCTGCACTTACTAGTTGTTTAACTGTTCTTCCTTCTGCATAAGGCATTTTTTCCTCTATTTCTGTAGCAAATGTATCAACCGGACATGCTGTGCATAATGCTGATACTTGAACAGTATGAACTTTTCCATTACGCCCTGTTATATTTTGAGCAACTTGTAAATTGACAAATATTTGATTATCTTCATTACCTCCTGTTTCAAATATTCCAATGACAGTAAGATTGTAGATTGTTTTATTTATTGAATCACTGTAATTCTCTCTGTATCTAATCTCAAATGTATCACCAATGTTTAGATCCAGTTTTTCTGCTACCACAGTTCCAATCATACAATTTATTGTATCATTTTGATCTGCGATCCAATTGCCTTTGACCTCCCACCATGGGCTAATTTGCTGAATTCCTGTCTGAAAAATTGTTTTATCATAAGTAGAATATGGTTCAAGAATTTTGATCTCTTTGTCAAAATATGTTCCAGTTAGTATTACTTGTTGTTCGTTTTCTCCTTCACCAACTGTCACAACTTGATATAAAAATGGAGTGAATCCAAGTACGTTATTTCTCCAATATATTGATTTGATTTTCCATAAATCACCTTCGTTGATATACCGTTGTTCTGTTATAGAACCAAAATTTACACCAGGAAATCCAACTTCAATAGTATCTGATTTTGGAACTACTACTAGATTAGCGCCATATTTCCTAAATTCATGGCTGACTTTTTCATTTACATCCAGAGAAACACTCAATAGTGCAGTAGTTGTTGCAGCACCTATTATTACTGCGATTATCGCTATGGCAATACGCGATTTGCGTTTCATTATTGATTTTCCTAATAGGCGAAAAAACATTATTTTAACCTCATAAACTTACCAATCGGTAAGTATATATACACTCTTGTTATATATATAATTTATGGTGAAGATACTATGAAAGTGCCTTGTGAAATAATAGTATGGGAAATTTTACCTATTATTCGAAAGGAATTCGCAAAATCATTAATAAAAAATCATGGTTTAACCCAGAGAGAAGCTGCTGAAAAATTAGGATTAACAGAAGCCGCGGTATCAAGATATATTTATAATAAACGTGGGAAAATAAAAAAAATAAATAAAGAAATGATGAAAGAAATCCAAAAATCTACAACCAGATTATATAAAGGAGATTCTTTAATATTAGTTGAGGAAATTTGTAGAATATGTAATCTTTTTAAATCTAATGGATTAATAGATAATATTAGTGATATACGCAAATAATGATTTAGATTAACTAGATAAAATGAAAATCATTGTAAAAAATTTTGTACATTGGGAAGGGATTTGGATCATTAGGACTCTTTTTCTTTTAAACCATTATTTTTTAGATGGAGACGGACCTGGCGGGATTCGAACCCGCGATTTACAGCTTAGGAGGCTGCCGCCGTATCCAGGCTCGGCCACAGGCCCAAATTTATAAAGACAAGATACTAAGATGTTTATTAAAACTTAGCAGAAAATAAAAATCGCTTAAGTAACTTATAACTCCATTGATTAACTTTAGGATTTTTTAGAATTAGTTAGCAATTATGGTTCTTTGTATTCCATACTAAAAGACGCTGTTGAAAAATCTCTTTCAGTCATTTTTTTATCCTTTATCTGACTTAATCTTATTGTTTTAAAATCAATTTTTTTTTCAGTTAGCAATTTAGATAGACCAGGTATGTGTCCATCACCAACAACTGCAATAATTTTTGTATACTGTTCACTTGCTTTAACTAACTCTTGAACCATATAATTATTTCGATCATCAATCAAAACTTTTTTTACAGTTGGTAACTTTTTACCTATCTGCTCAATATATGAATCAAAATTTTGCTCAAATTTTTTAAGTTCCTCTTCCACCCGTTTTTTACTTATAAAAAAGCCTCCAAAACCTGAAAACATTAGCTTGAATTTCTCTTTAAAAGTCATTTTCTTTAGCATGTTTGTAAACATGTGCTGTGCATTCATATCAATAAATGCTAGAGGTAATTGGTTGTTTTGTGCATAATTTATTGCTGTTATCATCTCTGAACCTGCTGTAACACCGTACTGCTTTGCCATACCTTCTTGAAATCTGGATAACAGTTTATATAAAATAGGTACATTTTTTCCTTGGTTTTTATACTCTTGTGGATTTGTTTGTTTAAGAATAAGTGCATCGTATCTTTGTTTATCCAATTCTATACAAATTATCTCAGGTCTTACTTCGTCTAATATATCTAATATTTGTTGTGAAAGATTGAAAACATGTCCTGTTCCTATTAGCGTTATCATGGTTTTTTTTATCCAATTTTTTTCCTAAAATGTCATCTTTTTTTAACTATTTTATTGTTTTTACGGCAATTATCGTTGATAGTCGTAAAAAAAATCGGCATATTTATATAATATGAATTACTAAATAATAATCATGAGTAAAGTAATAGATGATTATAAGCTAAGCGAGCTATCCGATATATGGATTAAAATCGAAAGAGAGGCAGGTAGATTAATAAAATATAAGTTTAAAACAAGTTAATTAGGTTCCTTCCTTCCAATTATCCATATATTTAATCTGAGACAAGGATAGCCTATCTATATCGATGTTCATCGTCTTCAACTTAAGAAGCGCGATTTCATCATCAATTTCCTTAGGAACTGGATAAACCTGCTTCTCTAATTTTTTTACATTATCTTTTTTTGATAACCATTGAGCAGATAAAGCCTGATTTGCAAAACTCATATCCATTACTTCACTAGGATGACCTTCAGCAGCAGAAAGATTCACCAAACGTCCTTCAGCAAGTAGATAAATTGTCCTGCCATCCTTTAAGTGATACTCACGCACATTCTGTCTAATCTCGATGTAATCCTTTGCAATTTTATCAAGATACTTGACATCAATTTCATTATCAAAATGACCAGAATTGGCAACAATTGCGCCATTTTTAAGTAAATCAATAGTTGATGCGTCAATAACGTGTTTGTTACCTGTAACAGTAACAAAAATATCCCCAATTTTTGCTGCTTTTTTAATAGGCATAACAATAAAACCATCCATTACAGCTTCAAGTGCATGAACAGGGTTTACTTCGGTAACAATAACATTAGCACCCATGCCTCTAGCACGCATAGATACACCTTTACCACACCATCCGTAACCACAAACAACAAAGGTTTTACCAGAAATCAAAACAGATGTTGCTCTAAGTATACCATCGATAGTAGATTGTCCTGTTCCGTAACGGTTATCGAAAAAATGTTTAGTAAGAGCATCATTAACAGCAATTATAGGATATTTAAGCTCCTTTTTTTCAGCCATAATACGCTGGCGATTAACACCTGTTGTTGTTTCCTCAGTTCCAGCAATAACATGTTTAAGTCCTTCTTTTCTTTTTGTATGCAACTGAGTTACTAAATCACTACCATCATCCATAGTAATATTCGGTTTATGGTTCAAAACCTGATTAACACACCAGTAATATTCATCATTTGTAACACCACGCCAAGCATAAACAAAAACACCTTCTTTTGCAAGTGCCGAAGCAACAGCATCATTAGTACTAAGAGGATTAGAACCACATAAAGCAACGCGAGCACCACCTGCTTTTAAGGTTCTTGCTAAAACCGCAGTTTCTTTAGTTACATGAAGGCAACAACCGAGGATTAAACCCTTTAAAGGCTTTCTTTTTTCAAAGTCTGCTTTTATCCTCATCAAAACAGGCATATGATCCTCAGCCCAATGAATCAGATTCTTTCCATCATTTAAAAGGCTCATATTCTTAACAGCATAATTTTTTGTTTTTTCAACCATAATTTTTTCTCCAATTATTTTAAAATAAGTTTAGCATCAACGACACAATAATTAGTTGCATATATAAAAACTGGATTTAAATCCATCTGGTCAATTTTCTCCATTAACTCTTCACCAATTTTTGAAACTTTGAGTAGTAGATCTATTACCAAATTCTTGTTTGATTTAAAACCTCTAAAACCTTCTAAAAGTTTTTTTCCTTTTATTTCTTCAACCATTTTTTCAGCATCATACATATCTATAGGAACAACACGAAACACAACATCCTTATACAATTCAGTGAAAATACCACCAATACCACACATTATTGACAGACCAAAAGTTGGATCATTAACAAGACCAATTATGATTTCAACTCCTTTATCTTCCATCTGCTCAACCAAAAGATTTTCTTTTGGAAATTTTTTCTTAAACACATTAAATGCTTTTTTTAGCTCATCAAAATCTTTTATTCCTAATTTAACACCACCAACATCTGTTTTATGTAAAATTTCTCTTGAGCAGACTTTCAAAGCAACTGGATATTTTAATTTTAGATTTTCCAGATCCTTTAGAGTTCTAACCACCTCATAATTAGTTGTTTTAATGTTAAAAGCTTTCAATAAATCCTTTACCTCATTTTCAGCTAGTGTACCTTTGACATTCAACAATTTTTTTATTTCTTCCTTCATAATTTAAACCTTTTTTCTTTCATCAAGGACACGTTTTGCTTTTAATCCTTCCTGAATAATAGAATTAGGAGGTAAAACTGCTATTTTTGGAGTAAACACGATAACCGAACGAATTTCATTTTTTAATTTCTCTTCCAAATCCATTGATTCAACCTGACTTAATTGTAATTTACTTTCTACTTCCACTGTTAGCATATCATTGTCATCCTCTGTGGTTAATACCATTCTCCAGTTATTACCAACATCATTGTGTTTCATCAAAACAGACTCGATCTGTCCAGGGTAGATGTTTGTTCCACGAATTATAATCATGTCATCACTACGACCTATTATTGGAGTATGTTTAATATGCGTTCTACCACATTCGCATTTTTTTTGGTCATAAAGTTTTGCAATATCTCTAGTTCTATACCTTAAAAGTGGCATTCCTTCTTTTGTTAATGTTGTTAAAACTATTTCACCTTCTTCTTCAGGACCAACTTGTTCCAATGTTATAGGATCTAGACATTCTAGTAGGAAATGATCCTCCCATAGATGAAGACCATCATGTTGATCGCAATCGGTTGAGACACCAGGTCCGCACATCTCAGTTAAACCATAAATATCATGCACATCCATATCCCAGGTGTCCATTATACGCTGTTTCAAACCCTTTGTGAACATCTCAGCTCCAAACAATCCATTACGCACTTTCAGTTTCTTAGGATCTATACCAATTCCTTTGGCAACATTACCAAGATGCAAAATATAAGAAGCAACACCTGAGATAAAAGTGGTTCCATAATATTCCATCATTTTGATTTGTCTTTCAGATTGACCCATACCAGATGGGATAACAAGAGCACCTACTTTTTGGGCACCATAATGGAAACCAAAAGCACCAGTAAAAGTTCCATATGGAATAGGATTTTGAAAAATATCTTTTTTTGTTAAACCAGACATAGATAAACACCTTGCCATAACTTCACTCCAGACCTCAATATCATTTCGCGTGTAACAAACCGTTACAGGTATTCCAGTTGTACCTGATGAGGCATGAAGTTCTATACAATTATCCAATGAGGTAGCCATCAAACCAAAAGGTGCATTGGTCCTCAAATCATCCTTTGTAGTAAAAGGAAGTTTTTTAACATCCTTAAGAGTTTTAATATCCTCTGGTTTTATTTTCAACTCTTTAAATTTTTTATTATAAAAAGGAACGTTCTCATAAACTCTATATACTATTTCTTTTAATCGTTTTGTTTGTATCTCATTTATTTTTGTTCTAGATAGCGTTTCTGCTTTTTTGTTAAACATTTGGTCCATAAATAATTTCCCCTAAGCGATGGAAATTAAGATGCCTATATAATAGTTTAGCGAATGATTTTCAATTAAAACCTATAATTAAAAGAAAATCAAGGTTTAATTATAATTACCAAACCTATAATAGTTGATTGATATCATTTTTTTTTATATTATGATTATGAAAGGTATTTCATCTACACATTCTGCTTTATGCAGATATTTATCTTGATACATATATAGTGTACACTGGTATGTACCTTTGTTAAATTTAGCGTCTTCCCTTAAAGTAACTGTAATACCCAAATTAATGAGATCACCTGGTGCGAGTTTCTCTATATTGTAACAATTTTCCCAGCTTGTGTATTTTCCGTTATAGAACATTTTATTTGACATTACACCTACATCTAAACCTACTGCAAGATCTTCAACTGCAATTTCTTCGTCAAGTCCTTTATCACTAGAATATGGTTTTTCCAGAGTTATATAAATACTTTTTGCAGTATTTACAGTATCATTATTAAATATAGTAAATAGGCTACTTACAACTGCTCCTGGTGCAACTTCTCCAGTTATATTATCTACGTATTCAGAAAGATTTATATCAGGAATCTCTGAGATTAATAAATTGGCTTTTGGGATTGGTGGTTCATATTTAATTCTTCCAAACGACAATTTGATTATAAGATTAATTATTCCTTGTACTACTGATGGCATATTTAACCAATTATTATCAATAAATTTTTCCAAGCCAAATATATTAAGTCCATTCCAAATAAGATCGAGTTGGCCTGGCAGTGTAATGGTATACAATACAATTAGACTATTTATCACTCCTTCTAACTGGCTTACTTGTACATTAATGACTTCATAATCAGTTACTTTGTTTCCTGAAATATCTGTAACAGTTAATTCTGCTACATAACGACCATTGCGTATAAAAAGTTTTGAAAAATTTTTTGTATTAAAAGTCTCACGTCGCTCGTATCCTCCAAGAATTAATGGATAAATTAAAACCCACTTATACTCTAACTCCTCCCCTTCGGAATCAAAAGCTTCTACGTCAAATTTTATTGTTGCAGGTCTAAATGCAGTAGTTTTACATATTATTTTTATTTTTGGTGGATTGTTAGGAAACACTGTCACATTAAAACTGTCATATATTGTCGTATTTCCATCTTTCACTGTTAATTTACAATTAAATATGCCACTGTCTCTATAGATATATACTGGTTGTTCTTCGTTTGATGTATTCCCATCACCAAATTCCCAGAAATATTCAACTTTGTTTTTACTATTTAATAATAAAGGTTTGAAATTAACTGTGAGTGGGTTTGTTCCCGAACTTGTATCAGAAAGAATCCTTAAAGATATAGGTGCAGCCTGTTCTTCTTTAATTATCTCGTCCATTTCATTTTGTCTTAGAAAAATATATGCTGTTAATACAACCAACACAGCTACAGCTACTGCTAATATTTTAATGTAAATTTTGCTCATATTAAAAAACCTCTAAAAATGACTTTGCTATTCTATTTATTTCAATAGTTCTTGACAACAAGAAATTGGGAAAAATGATGGTTACCAGCTTCAAAAAAAATATTACAACTTTATTTTTTTCCATCTTTTTTTACCCCCTAAATTTCACTTCTCTTCGTATATATATTTTCTATTATGATATTATAAATAATTATCTAATCACTATAACAAAAATATATTTTTTTGTAATTAAGAATTACAAATTGTTATGAATTCCAATTCTGATTTAATGAAATAATTTATACAATTAACTTGTCAACAAAAGTTTTAAATAAAGAATTTACTTCCTATGCTCCTACCAACTTATTAGAATTGATGTGATAATTATGGTAAAAAGTGTATATGATTACATAGGGGATCAATGGAAAAAACATGATATTTCATTTAAATCCCCGCAGCAAAAACGCCTTATCCAATGGAGAAAAGAAGAAAACTTTTTAAAAGTAGATAAACCACTAAGAATTGATAGAGCACGATCACTTGGATACAAAGCAAAACAAGGATATGTAATTGTGAGAGCAAGAGTAAGAAGAGGCGGGCTTAGAAAACATGACATAAGAGGTGGTAGGAAACCAAAATCCAGAGGTATAAACAAAATTACTGCTAAAAAAAATACACAAAGAATAGCTGAGGAACGTACAGCAAAACGTTTCCCAAACATGGAGGTTTTAAACTCATATTGGGTTGGAGAGGATGGAAAACACCACTACTACGAAATTATTCTTGTTGATCCATTTCACCCATCTATTATGAGTGATCCTAAAATAAACTGGCTTTCCAATGTCTCAAGTAAAAGAAGGGTTTTACGAGGAAAAACCAGCGCTGGTCAAAGAGGTAGGGGACTTAGATACAAAGGCAAAGGTGCAGAAAAGTTAAGACCAAGCAGGCGTGCTAACCTTATAAGAAGACAAAAGATTTAATTTTTTTATCTAACTACCATAACGGGTTTATGAGCATACTGAACAACCTTATTTGCAACACTACCAAGAAGATAACGACCAAGAGCACTTGTACCTTTACTGCCAAGAACAATTAAATCAACGTTCAACTTGCTAGCAATATCAATAATTATAACAGCAGCATCTCCTTCCTCAACCATACCGGTTACAGTAAATTCATGTTGTCCAATGTCACTTATCACATCAGCAATCATGCACTCAGCTTTTTGTTTTAGTTTTTGGTAAATCTCTTCATCCACAAAAATTTTGTCTGAGCGACTAGGAATTACTGCTAAAAGAATAAGCTCACCATCTTCTTCAATAAGCATCATTGCTCTATTAAGAGCTTGTTCGGAACCTTCTGAGCCGTCAAAACCAACTAGGATTTTTTTCATCTTTTTCTCCAAACAGGACCATGCAATGTGTCCTGAATTTCAAATCCAATCTCCTCCAAATCTTTTCTAATATTATCTGAAGTTATAAAGTCTTTTTTCTTACGTGCTTTTTCCCTGAGTTCTAAAAGTAAACCTAATAGATTATCAATATTTTTCCCTTTAGCACTTTTGTCATATTTAATAATAATGTTCATCAGTTTTTCATATAGAACTTTATCATCAAAGTCTTTTTTTTCAATAAAACTTGGTTGGAACAATGTTAAAATCTGCCCAAGTTGTATTAGTTTAAAAAGCGTATAACTACATAAAATCTTATTTGGATTGGGATGCTCTTCAAAATATCTATTAATTTTATTTATAAAATCAAAAATAACAGATACAGCCATGGGCGTGTTAAAATCATCATCCATAGATTTTTCAAATTCATTAATAAAATCATTTATAATTTTTAGAAATTTTTTATCATCTTTATTCAAATCTTTTTCATTTATTTTATCAACTTTAACGTCGTCGGATATTTTCTGTAATTTTTCTTTTAATCTACGTATTCTTACTAGTCCTTTTTCAGCATTTTTTAATGCTTTTTCATTAAAATCTGGTGGACTTCTGTAATGGGTTTGTGCAAAAAAGAATCTGATAATTTCAGGATCCCAAGAATTCAATAAATCCTTAACATTAACAATGTTTCCGAGAGATTTTGACATCTTTTCGCCATTAACAGTTAGAAGACCAATGTGCACCCAATATTTAGCAAAATCTTTACCTGTTGCTGCTTCTGCTTGAGCAATTTCATTTTCATGATGTGGAAAACGAAGATCCATTCCACCTCCATGAATATCAAAAGGAATTCCTAGAAATTTTCCACTCATTGTTGAGCATTCAATATGCCAACCTGGCCTGCCTTTACCCCAAGGACTATCCCAAGAGGGTTCACCAGGTTTAGCTTTTTTCCACAGAGCAAAATCTAAAGGATTGCGTTTTTGTTCATCTGGCTCTATTCTTGCTCCGACCTTAATATCATCAATTTTTTGACCAGAGAGTTTCCCATAATCCTTAAATTTTTCGACAGAGAAATAAACATCACCGTTAGAAACATAAGCAAATCCTCTTCGGATTATATCCTGAATCATTTTAATCATATCTGGTATAGTTTCTGAGGCCTTTGGATATAAATCCGCTCTTCTTATTCCTAGTTTATCTAAATCATTTAAACATCTATCTGTAAAACGCTTTGAATACTCAAGTGCATCAATTCCTTCTTTGTTCGCCGCATTTATTATTTTATCATCAACATCTGTTATATTTTGGACATAGGTAACTTTATAATTTTTATATTCAAGATATCGTCTTATTAGATCAAAAGCAAAATATGTACGAGCATGACCGATATGAGCATCACTATAAACTGTCATACCACACACATACATTTTCACTTTTTCTTCTTCAATAGGTTTAAAATTTTCAATTTTTCTTGAAAGGGTATTGTATATTTTTAATGTCATTTTTCGTCATCAACTCTTTTTTCCAAAATATGGAGAAAAATATATACTTTGCTGAATATCTCCAAATCCTTTATAAATATAGTTTGTATACCCTGTAAACGGGAGATTTATTATGAAAACTACGTTTAGCATTATAAAAGCAGATGTAGGAGGATGGCCGGGGCATGCTAAAGTGCATAAAGATCTTGAGGAAATTGCAAGGAAAAAATTAACTGAGGCAAAACGTAGTAAGTTGATAACTGATTTTCATGTTACTCACTGTGGCGATGATCTTGAACTTATCATGGCTCATAAACAAGGTGTTGATAATAAAGAAATTCATGGTCTTGCATGGAATACTTTTTGTGATGCAACAGAAAAATCACGTGATCTTGGTCTTTATGGCGCAGGTCAGGATTTACTATGTGATGCTTTTTCTGGTAATATAAAAGGTATGGGTCCTGGTGTTGCAGAGATGGAATTTACTGAAAGAAAAGCTGAACCAATTGTTGCTTTTATGATGGATAAGACAGAGCCTGGTGCTTTTAATTTTCCGATTTTCAAGATATTTGCAGATCCATTTAACACAGCTGGGTTGATTATTGATCCTTCATTCCATGATGGTTTTGTTTTTGAGGTATGGGATATACATGAACACAACTATGTTTTTTTAAAAACCCCTGAGGAAATGTATGATCTTTTAGCACTTGTTGGTGCTAAATCACGTTTTGTTATTAAACGTGTTTTTCCAAAAAAAGAATCCAAGTTACCATCTGATGAGCCAGTTGCTGTTATTTCAACTGAAAAACTGTATCAAATAGCTGGTGAGTATGTTGGAAAGGATGATCCTGTTGGTGTAGTTCGTTGTCAATCTGGATTACCTGCACTTGGTGAAGCTATTGAACCTTTTTCACTGGGTCATTTGGTTTCAGGTTGGATGAGAGGTTCTCATAATGGGCCTTTAATGCCTGTTTCAGTTAAGGATGCACAGTGCACAAGATTTGATGGCCCTCCAAGAGTCGTTGCTTTAGGTTTTCAACTTAAGGATGGTAAACTTACTGAACCAGTTGATTTATTTGACGATCCAGCCTATGATTACACAAGGCAACGGGTAAATCGTATAACAGATTATATGAGACGACATGGGCCTTTTGAACCTCATCGACTACCAATGGCTGATATGGAATATACTACGTTACCTAAGGTTATGAAAAAGCTTGGATCAAGGTTCCAAAAAATAAAATGATTTTATTTTTTTAATATTGACTTTTCTTCTTTTTTTACTGAATTTATTCTTTGATTTACAATTGCTCTTTTCATTTCTAATGCCGCTTTTAATTCTTTATCAATATCTCTAGTGCTGATGCTAACCCATCTAACATTGTCATGTTCAAATAGTTCATGAAGTGGGAATCTTCCATCCCATGGTTCCCATGCTTTCTGCAAAGTCATACTGCTAATAGTGCGGATATTTGTTGCCCCAGCTTCACCTATTGCATCAGCAAATGGAATAAGTCGATTATTGGGAATAGCAATACCAACAGTCTGTAAAAAGTTACCAATTGGTTTAACAAGTTTAGGTATTTGCATAATATCAGTTACAGGTTTTACTTTAATAACTCTAAATAATGGTGAAGGCTCAAAATTTGTATTAGTTCCATCAAAGATCACAAGCCATTGGTTAGTTGGTGATGAAAATATTTTTACTGGCTCCCCCATCATCTCTTTTTTAAAATATTGGTAATATCCATCTAAAACCTGCATTTTACCGGATTTAGATCCCTTTGGAAGAGCACGCGATGTTATCTCCATTTCTTCAGCAAGAAGCTTTGCAAATTCCTTTGGGGAAACACTCCCACCTTCCTCAACATATATTTCTTGAGGAGAGAAACAGCCCTGCTGATCCCATGCACACACATCAAGAGATACCAGCTCAGCAATATCTCTGGCATGTTCATTTAAATATTCCCTGGCAATGGTAATAAAACTAAATTTATGCCAATGACCTGCAACAGGAACTTTGTATTTTTCAGCTACCTGAACTAAATCTCTACGCGCCTGTTCCCCACCTGTAACTCGGACAAGATCAGATTTTGAGAAAAGAAACTCTTTTACAACTTTATCTTTACTATCAAATGGTAATACCGCTATTGTATGAGCGATTTTTGGATTAATCTCTTCAATAGATTTTGCATAAAGTGCACCGAAAACAGGTTCCTCAGATGGAACCTTAATCCAAGTTGCAGCATCAACAAGTTTATCCATAACCATCTCAAAAGCAGCAAGACCCAGGATGTTACCAGCACAGATATGCCCAATTACTTCTGGATTGTAATTTGAATGACTGACCTTAGGCATCCCAAAGGCTTTAACTAAACCTTCATTTAGTTTAGTAAACTCCTTAAAATTACTAGGTATGAGTTTGCCAAATAGCGGAAGATTTTCTTTTTTAATAATACTTAAAAAATGATCAAAACCCCAAGATTCGACCATCTCAACTGAAAAACCTGTAACAATTGGTAGAACCTCTCGTGCGATTTTCCTACCTCTATACATTATGTCCATCCAAAGATTATTAACCCGTCCTATTACATCAATAACTGTTGGGATGTCAATTGTAAGAAGATATTCCTTTCGCGCTTTTTTAATACCCTCAATTATTTTATCAAGAACCTCAATTGTAAAAACTGGTTTTTTAAGTTCTATACCTCCACCTATTCTTTCATAAGTAAAATCCAGATCATCCTCGATTCCAAGTTTTGGATTCCAATAATAACAGTTAATCACTTTTCCCATAATTTTAATCCTCAAAATCAACCGGAATTTTACTTGCTGTATTTACAAGTTCCTGAGCTGCCTTTGCTTGATCAAGGATCACCTTAGAATCACCATCGACAGTAAACATCCCTCTGATCAACCCGCGGATAGGATCAAGTTCCTTGTTGATTACTTTCTTCCAATTTGAATAAGGCCCCTTGAAAATAAAAGCAGCCTTTTTTTTATCATTAACAAGATAGGCATCCCTGCATTTTCCATGCCAGAGATCCACATAAAACACGACTTCTTTTTTAAGTTTATCATCTGGAGTTATGACAAAAAGGAAATCACCCTCCCATGTTTTTGCAACTTCTTCATAGTTCTTATTTTTATTTAATTCTTCTTTAAAGGTTTTAATCCATTCATCTGAGGGAAAACGCACCATTTTTATTTTTCCTCCTCTTGCATTAGTTCCGCCATGACAGCTGCACATCCTCTTCCTTCAGCACCAGGTAAACGAGTAACCTCTACATCAAGAACAGGACCGTCTCTATTACATCCTGGGCAATGCTCTAAAAGTTTAACCCGATCACCTGTAATTATAAAACCAGGGTAGCTAGTAGGTAATGGATCTATAAAGGCAAAACGCCCAAGCTTATTATAACCAACAGGATTAAGTTCCTCATCCAAAACAAATGGGATAATAACAGGTGGAATATGTTTGTAATGTTTATCGCAACTTAAAAACACAGAACTACATTCAGACATTGCATAGACGTCATGGAAATGATGTTGAGGAATACCAAGGGTATCTTCCACTTTTTTCCTGAATATCTCCTCAGGGGTTCGTTTATCTTCTTCAGCCTTCCAACCACCACCAGTTAAAACCTGACTTGTTTTTAAATTAGCAGTTTTACCCTCCTGTTTCATGCGTTCTATGATACGATCAAGCCAAAACGGAGGGCCGCCGATATTTATCTTTTTACCCTCTTTCTCCATCCGCTCTAAAATATTAATAATCTTTGAATCAGATTTTTTCTGAACAATAGGGCTGATCTTGGACATAGCTTTTGCTTTTATTTTCTCCCTAAAACCAATTGCTTCATCACGCTGCATACGTAGAAATTGTGTAGTAATTTTTATATCAAGTGCAGTGTGGATATTTTTTGGATAGTATAAATCATAAGCTATACCAAAAAGACTTGCTATGGTAAGATTCGTTTGACGAGGATCAGGAATTAGTAGGATTGCAGAGTCATCTGGGTCATAATCCATCAACTCTATTACAGATTTCATAGCACTATATTTCACCCGATTCCAAGAAAGAGAATCCCTGGGAATAAAACTAAAACGACCGCTGGTACCGCTTGTAAACATAATATTTATACCTTTGTTATTGAACTTCTCAATAACCTCATCATGTGAAGGGGAATCATTTTTAAAATCAACATTTGGAATCGAACCGGTAAAAATCGTTTTTAACCAGTTCAAAAACCCTTTGCCTTCCGGATAGTCTTTAAAAAAAGTATCAGGAACTAAAGGTATCTTATTAAAATCGTTTTTTGATTTAATCTTATCAGGTGTAATACCATTTATATCACATACCCTATGATAAATAACATTATTATCATAATGATACTTAAAACTATACTTAATTGCGGGAAATATCAACTCCTGTACTTTTTTATAATCATTAAAAAACGACTTAGTAGTAAATAATGCTTTATCAATAGGATTCCAAGTCTCTCTAGGAGTAATAAATTTCTCCAAGCATATGTTTTTATCAGTTGATTTTGATAAAGCCATATCTATCGCTCTGTTTGTTATTTGTCGATTTTCTAATTTATATATTTTTTCATTCTTCAAATTCATCAGTTATTTCTTTTAAAGATACGATTACACCATCAAGTGGTTTTATTATCTGCAATGCTTTCATTTTACTGCCTTTAAGTTTTAACCTGCCTCTCAGAAGAGCAACCGCCATGCTCATCTCGCCTTTAAGTATACTTCTGTATGTGCCATAGTTTCCGCTAACAGTGAAAACGGCTTCTTTTCCTTCAGAAGTATCACCTGTATTGACGATAAAATCAGTTAATTTTCCATCTTTAAGTACTAAGTAGAAATTCATCGTTGTATCATTTGGTGGAACGTGCTCTATTATAGCAAGTAAAGAAGTAGTCACATTTTTTAAATCTTTTTCTGGATCGAGTTTTTTAAGTATATACTCTTTACTAATGTTATTCCATTCTTCTGAAAGAAATTTTACCATTTGAATTCCTTCCCTAAAATGTTCTCAATTAGTTCTCTAAACAGAGCTAGGTCATCATTTGAAATTCCCTTTGGTATCGGATAAAGAACATGTTCTTTTCGGTATAACCCTTTAAATAAATAATTGAGAACCATGAGAATATCGCCCATCACCAAACAGTTTTCCGTAGTTTCAATGAGAGCCTGACTAACTCTTTTAGTTGCATCTGGATCATTATGATTATAATAATAATCATATTCAAAAAATGCATATTTTCCATCATCCATTGGGCTAATAAAACCAAGCATATGCTCTAATTTGTATTTATCACAAACTTTGGATAACATATCGATTAATTTCAAAATTTTATCTTGATCTTCACCCCATATCATTCCCGCCTGAGCAAAAAACAGACGTTGTCTCATAAGCCGTGAAGGAAGAATTCTAAATGCATGAAGCCATATGATATCGGTCATCTCTGGTTTGGAATAAACCTTTTTAAAGAAATCCTGAAGATCCTTATCAAAAACTTTGGCTATCTGCTCAGGTGAGGCATCTAAACCTTTTTCCAGGTGTTTCCTCATAGGACCCGCAAAGATGGCCTTAAGAGGATCTTTTTCTTCAGAGAGTACCTTTAAAAATTCACTGTTTTTTAAAGAAGCAAGCCTTGGTGAACCCAAGATAAAGGTTTTCATCATGTTTTTATCGATAGTATATTCAGCCATTTCTTCTACAATTTTCTTATCATCTTTGTTACAGATTACATCAACAACATAATTGAGTTTCATATAGTTTTTACAGATATATTCAAAGTCTTTTGCGATCTTGGGTGTTGGACAAAGAAATTCTGAAAGATATTTGCGGGATAGAACCACCAAGGATAAACCTACATTACGCTTTGCAAGTTTCATAACCAAGTTGAGAGCATCCTTTAAATTTTCAAATGGAACAAGTACGACATCTTCATCATCAAAAACAGGATGGAGCTTTACAACACTCTCAGTGATTATACCCGGTGGGGTAAGTGTTATATCAGTAAATCCACGTTCAGTAGTATATGGATTTTTTATGTCCAAATCACTATTATTTCTTATATTTCCCTTGTCATCTACTATCTCAACATCTATATAATTATCAGCGGCCCAACCGTATCTATTTTGCCAAGTACTGGTAATTCCCGTTGATGCGATATTTGAACAGACATGAGCTCCTGCCTCTGCAAGATTTGCTCGTAATTTATGTTTATAGGCTGCCTTTTGTAATTCAAATGCAGTTATTCCCGCGCCTACTTTCGCAGTACAGCTTTTTGTATCAACCTCAAGTTTATTTAATCTTAAGAGATCAATAATAATACCTTGTTCAAGGCAAAAAGCTTTTGATAAAACTGTTGGAGTAGCACAGGACAAAAGAGTTCCACCACTACGGGGCATAAAGGGGATGTTATTTTTATTTGCGAATTTAATTATCTTTGATACTTCTTCTGTGTTTTCTGGCATTACAACATAAAAATTTAAATCAGAATCTGGATGAATTATTGTTCGAATATATGAAGAAATGATAACAGGATCATTTGTAGCCCATTTCTCTCCGACAATCTCACGAAGTCCTTTTATTATATCATCCTCAACAACAATCTGAAACTCGCTCTCATCCAAGTTATTGGCATATTCTTTTAACGCCCTTGCAACTTTCTCCGGTCTTAATTGTGTAGCAAAATTACACTGCTTATCACAGATACCACAAAGAGTACAGGAATTAGCAATCTCAACAAGTTTCTTTGTTGGTTTTACTTTTCCTGACATTAACGATTTAAAAATCTCCATGCGTCCCTGTGGCCAATAAGCAACAAAACCATGTTTTTTCCCTGATGGACACAAACCTGTCCCAAGAAAATCAATTCTGCACATACCACAGTGGGTACCCTTCTTAGCTATTTCTACTGCATCTTCAAATGATGTTTTTTGAATAGTTTGAACTTTTTCTGATGACATTTTTTACCTCTTTTTTTTAAATTATTTCATTTTTTATTATTCTTCAAATTCATCTGTAATTTTTCTTAAAGATTCAATGAGGCCATCAAGTGGTTTTATTATTTTTAGTGCCTCCATTTTGCTGCCTTTTAGTTGTAACCTGTTTTTTAAAAGAGCCATTGCTGTACCGATTTTCCCTTGTAAAATGTCTTTATAAGTTCCATAGTTTCCTCTTATGACATAAGCAGCTTCTTTTCCTTCAAATGAATCACCAGTATTAACTTTAAAATCATTTAATTTTCCATTTCGAAGTTCCAAATAAAAACTCATTGTTATATCATTAGGAGGAACATGCTCGATAATGCCAAGTAATGATGTGGTTATATTTTTCATATCTTTTTCTGGATCGAGTTTTTCAAGAATATAGTTTTTACCATATTCAATCCATTCCTCTGAAAGAAACTTTACCATTGTTCATAATCTCCTAAAACAGAGTGGAGAACTTCTCTAAAGACCTCTTGTTCTTCTTTTGTTAAACCTTTAAATAATGGGTAAAGAACATGTTCTTTTCTGTATATTCCTTTAAATAAATAGTTAATAAGGGTAAATATTTGACCCATTACAAGTGATTTTTCAGTTGTTTCAAGTAATGTTTTACTTATTCTATTAGCCGCATCAGCATCGTTATGATTATAAAAATAGTCATATTCAATATAGATGAACTTCCCGTTATCCAACGGACTGATAAAACCAAGTGCGTGCTCCAAGTTATATTTATTTCCAACTTCTGCAAACATATCAACCCATTTCAGAATGTGGTTTTTATCACCAGCCCATATTGCTCCTCCTGGCCCCATGGTCATTCTCTGTCTCATTAATCTTGAAGGTAATATTCTGAATGCATGAAGCCAAACAACATTAGTCATCTCAGGTTTAGAATATACTTTTTTGAAAAAGTCCTGTAAATCTTTATCATACACTTTTGCTAACTGTTCAGGTGAAGCATCTAAACCTTTCTCAAAATGTTTTCTCATTGGACCTGCAAAAATAGCCCTTAAAGGATCTTCTTCCTCTGAAAGTATCTTCATAAATTCACTATCTTTAAGTGATGCTAGTTTTGGTGAACCCAGTATTAAAGTTTTCATCAAAGATTGGTCTATAGTGTATTCTGCCATTTCTTCAACGATTTTTTTATCATCTTTGTCACATATAACATCAACAACATATCTAAGTTTCATATAGTTTTTACAAATATCTTCAAAATCTTTGGCAATTCGAGGAGTCGGACAAATAAATTCAGCAAGGTATTTATATGAAAGAACAGCAAGTGATAAGCCTACACCACGCTTCCCAAGCTCCAGGACCATATCCATAGCATCTTTTAGATTATCAAATGGAACAAGTACTGCCTCTTCATCATCAAATACAGGAAAAAGTTTTGCTATTGCTTCAGTTATAATATATGATGGGCTAAGTGATATATTTGTAAATCCATGTTCAGTAGTATACGGATTTGATATATCCATATCACTATGTTTTTTAATATTTCCATCATTGTCCACAAGTACTAGGTCAATAAAATTATCCGCAAGGCAACCATAACTATTACCCCAGGTAGTAATAACTCCTGTTGTTGCAATATTTGCACAATAATGAGCCCCTGCTTCTGCAACATTTGCCCTTAGTTTATATTTGTAAGCTTCTTTTTGCAACTCAAAAGCAGTTATTCCAGCACCTACCACTGCGGTAGAACTTTCAGGATGAATCTCAAGCTTTTTAAGTCTTAAAAGATCAATAACAATACCATGCTCTAAGCTTGTGGCATTGGATAGCACTGTTGGTGTAGCAACAGATAAAGCTGTTCCACCACTGCGTGGTAAAAAAGGTATGTTTTTTTGATTGGCGAATTTAATAATCTTTGATACTTGCTCTGTGTTTTCTGGCATTACAATATAGAAATTCAATTCAACATTTGGAGGAATTATTGATCTGATGTATGATGCAATAATAATTGGATCATTTGTTGCCCACTCCTTCCCTACAATTTCACGCAGTCCTTTTAGAATATCATCCTCAACAACACTCTGAAACTTACTTTTATCTAAATTATTAACATAATCCTTTAAAGCTCTTGCAACTTTTTCCGGTCTTAATTGCGTAGCAAAATTACACTGCTTATCACAGATACCACAAAGAGTACAGGAATTAGCAATCTCAATTAGTTTTTCTGTGGGTTTAATCCTACCCTCTTTCAAATGTTTCACAAGTTCCATACGTCCCTGTGGCCAATAAGCAAGAAAACCATGTTTTTTTCCTGATGGACATAAACCTGTTCCAAGAAAATCAATTCTACACATTCCACAGTGAGTACCTTTCTCAGCAATAGCAACTGCGTCTTCTAATGATATTTTATCTAAAGCTAAAACGTTATCTTGTTTCATTTACTCCCCCGAGTCAATAGTTTTAATAAAACTGATGAAATTCTGTCTAATAAATATTTCCTATATAAAATAATTACAAAATCAAAGAAATTTATTTCTAAAGTTATTATTGTATTTTAAAAACTATATGAATAAAACAATGGATAAAAATCATTTAATATCTAAATACTGAAATCAAAACCTAACTGTAAATAATACAAGAGTAAAGGATATAAATTATAATCTTATTCAGGACTTAATTTAAGATTTATCTTGGAGTAAAAAACAATGGCAAGAATGCATTCGAGAAGAAAAGGAAAATCAGGATCTACTAGACCAATTGATAGAAAAAAACATCCTGACTGGAGTTCGCTAAACCCAAGAGAAGTTGAGGCACGTATTGTAGAGCTGGCAAAAGTAGGTAAATCAACTAGTGAAATAGGCATGATACTAAGAGATCAATATGCTGTACCAGATGTTAAAATTGCAACAAATAAAAGAATATCTCAGATTTTAGAGCAAAAAAACTTTAAACCGGAGATTCCAGAGGATCTTAGAAGTCTTATTCACACAGCTTTACAAATAAAAAAACATATTGATGTACATAAAAAAGACTATAAAAGTAAAAGGGATTTACAACTTGCTGAATCAAAGATTAGGCGACTAACAAAATATTACCATAATCAAAACAGACTTCCAAAGGAATGGAAATATAGTTTAGAACAAGCAAAATTAATGTTTGAATAACCTTATTCATAATTTAGAGTAATATATTTTAGAGTGTGTTACTTTCTCTTTTTTCTTTATGACCGACAATTTAGAAACTCTTTGCAAAAAAGTATCTGATCTGATATTGTCTTTTCCAAAATCAAGTAGAATAAGAGTTGTATCTCATTATGATGCTGATGGAATTTCTTCTGCTGCTATAATCTGTAAAGCTCTTTATAGAGATGGATATGATTTCCATGCATCTATTATGCGTAATCCTTTTAACAAAGGTTTAGAGAGATTATCAAAGGAACAAAATGAGTTGATAATTTTCTGCGATATGGGAAGTGGACAGATTGAAGCAATTGAAAAAATGCAATGTAAATCCATAATAATTGATCATCATCAATATCTAAAAGAAAAAACATCTGAAAACGTCCTACAGATAAATGCAAATTTATGTGGTATGAATGGTAATTATGAGGCTTGTGGTGCAACTTTTTCTTATTCGATAGTAAAAACTCTTAATCATAAAAATGTTGATTTAGCACCGTTAGCAATGGTTGGGGCAACAGGAGATAAACAATACATAGGTGGTTTTAGTGGTTACAACAAAACTATTTTAGAGGAAGCTTTAAAAAATGGATTTCTAAAGGAAAATATAGGAATAAAGCTTTATGGTGAGACGCTGCAAGATTCACTATATTATTCAATTGATCCATACTACATCGGTTTATCTGGAAATAACGAAGAGATAGTTGAATTACTAAAAAAATTGAAATTAAAAAAAACAGATAAAATAGAAGATTTAGATGAGAACCAAAAAAAGATACTTAATTCTTATCTTATGTTTAAACTACTTAAAATTGGTTGTGAAAAAAACATTCTTGATACCGTTATTAGAACTCGCTATTATTCAGATAATTTAGGTTGTGAGCTTGAACGTTTTGCCGATATTCTTGACTCTTGTGGTAAGGGAGGAAACCGTGGTCTAGGTTTAGCTTTATGTATGAGTGATAAACAAGCATTTGTTGAAGCACTAAAATTTGAAAAAGAATACAAACAGAGAATACTTGATGAACTATCGTCTCTTGAAAAAGAAGGTTTTAAAGAAATGAAAAACTTTCGTTATTTCTACAGCAGGGATTCATCATTAGGTGGGGTCATTAGCGGTATTGCAACAAACTATATTCTTGACAAGGAAAAACCATTATTTTCTATCTCAAAAAATGATAGCGAAATACATGTTTCGTGTCGTGGGAACCAATACTTAGTTGGTAAAGGCCTGGATTTAGGTATTGCTATGAATGAATCTGCAAATAAATTAAATGGCTATGGCGGTGGTCATAAAATTGCTGCTGGTGCAACAATAAGTTCTGAAAAAGAAAAAGAGTTTTTAGAACTTGTTGATAAAATTATTAACACTCAGTTGAAGTGAAACCATGAAAGTAAATTGTGACATTGTTATTGACTTTGATGATATTAAAAAAGTAAAAACAGTTTTAAAGTCTATTAAAGTTGATGATTTTGATTTTGTAAAATCAAAAGTAAATGGTAAAAGATTAGAAGCTAAAATTAAAACAAATTCCGTTTCTTCTCTTATTCATACTCTTGATGATTATCTAGCTTGTGTTTCTGTTGCAATAAAAGTTGTAGATAAAGATTAAAAATCTATATGTAATTGCTGGTTTTATTATGAAATTTGATTTAGTTGCGAATTTTAAATTTAGTGATGATATTTCTCAAATAAACAAGGAAATTGAAAGTACCATTTCTGTTTTTAATAAATCCTTGCTTGTAAAAGATAAAAGCATAAAAATTGATGTTAAAAGTTTAGAAAAAAACTCGTTAATTCTAAATATTTCTTCTGAAGGTATTTTTCGTCCACATAACGCATTACTTCAATTAAAAAATGTGCTAAGTAAGGAACTTGGCAAAAAACATCAATTAGGTATTAGAGAAATTAAAATCATAGGTTATTTTATAGATTTTGAACTGGAAAAGCAGCCCTTAAAGTTATTTTCGATTCCTTTTGCAGATCTTGATATTAAGGGAAAAAAAATAAAAATTTTATTAAAAGATATTAATGAGGATTTTCTACATAAAAACTATATTGACAGAATGATTAATTTAGTAAAAGAAAAAGTTGAGAATCAATATTATGAGGGCAAAGGGGAGTTTTGGAAACTTATTTGGGAGTCTGGTGAAAAGAAACCTTTTTGGTCAAAGGACCCAACTGAGGAAATGATTAAACTTGATTGGATTAAACAAGGACCAACAAAGGGTAAATGGTTTTATTATGCTCAAGCAGCAGCTATTATGAAGACGATGGAAGAAATTGCTATAGAAGAAGTTCTTAAGCCACTAGGCTTTCAGGAGGTTATTGAATCCCATATAGTCCCGTTTGATATCTGGCTTAAAACAGGGCATATGGAGGGTATGCCTAGCGAAATCTATTATGTTTCTGAACCTATATCTAGAGATATTGAGAAATGGGAGAAGTTTATTGATTTAACAAAGATTACAAAATCAGTTCCTTTGGATGAGCTACAAAAAAATATTTCGGTTCCAACTGCAGGAATATGCTATGCCCAATGTCCTGTTATCTATTGGTCCTTTAAAGGAAAAACAGTTTCTGAGAGCTCACTACCTATACTTGTTTATGATAAAACCGCTATTTCCGGTAGATACGAGTCAGGCGGTAGACATGGTATAGAACGCGTTGATGAATTTCATCGAATTGAACCAGTTTATATTGGAACTAAAGAACAGTTACTTGATTTACGTGAAAAACTGATTACTAGATATAAACATGTTTTTAATGATATTTTTGAACTAGATTGGCGTATGGCATGGGTTACTCCATGGTATATGCAGCAGGCTGGAAAGCTAGGTGATGAGGGTACGCAGGATACTGGAACTATTGATTTTGAGGCTTACATGCCTTATCGTGGTGATCGCAAGAATTCCGAATGGCTTGAATTTCAAAATTTAAGTATCCTTGGTGATAAATACATAAGTGCTTTTAATATTAAATCGCAGAAAAGTGAGTTGTGGAGTGGTTGCTCTGGAATTGGACTGGAACGATGGACAACTGTATTTTTAGCTCAAAAAAGTCTTGATCCAGAAAAATGGCCAAATGGTTTTAGAAAATATTTGAAAGAGTTGCCTAAAGGTATTGAATTTTTATAAATAAAAATGATTTTATTAATGGAAAAAAAATTTGTAGAGAAAAAACTTTAAATAAGAACTCTATCCCCATCCGATGGCAAAAAGAAGGAAAGAAACAGGGGAAGAAGAAGTAAATACAGGTTTTCAAATACCTAAGTTCGATGAGCAAGCCTTCCTCAAAAAAGAAAGAAGAAACATTAAATCAACATTTATCTCATTTTTATTTGGATGTCTAATGGCGCTTGTGTGTTTTGGTTTTTGGGCTTTAATGGGCAGGAACTTTGGTCTTAGATGGGAATTGATTTTACTAGTTGGTGTTATAAACGCAGTATTCTTGAAATACATCTTTTTGAAACTAAAAATTGATCTTACTGATTTTGGACGAAAAAATTGGTTTGGTTCGTATATTACTTATTTTTTTACTTGGTTCATTATATTAATTATTCTTGTTAATCCACCGTTTTATGATGATGAAGATCCTCGAATCGAACTTGTTATTATGCCCCAGATGCAAGAACCAGGTGGAGATATTTTTGTTATTGCAAAAATAACTGACAATACAGGAATTGAAAAAAAAGATATCACTTTTACTTTAGACGGTATTTTAGTTTCTCAGGATGATTATAATTATATTGATAATGTTTTTGAATACATATATACAGGTCCTACCAATATAACAAATGAAGAAAGCTACAATTTTTCATTATCTGTAAAGGATCATGGGGGAAATGTAAAGTCGATGACTGATACTTTTTCTTTTAATGAGGATGTAATTTATTTAGCCTTACCTAAAACTGGTGAGAAAGTTTTTGCTGCATCTGATATTAAATTCGGTGTTAAAACCAATATTTTTAGAGTATTTTATAAAGTTAATAATGGTAAAGAAATAAATGCAACACAACAAGCAGATAGAAAAGACTACTATATAACATCCCCTGAATATAAAGGGTGGATAGTAGGTGAAAATATATCTGTCACTGTATCAGCCGAGCTTTTATATAATTTTGAAAACAATTTTCTAAAGGATGACCAAGGCAATTTGATAGTGGACAGCAATAATAATGCTCAACCTAAATGGTATGTTAATTATATCAATGACACTAGTACATATTATTTTGATGTAGCAGATGAATCAACCATTGGTCAATTAGAATCCGTTGAAATTTCTAGACCAAGCGCTAGGATTGTAGCAGCTCCAGGTTTTGAAATAATTGTTTTTCTAATAGCGTTAGTTACGGTAGTTTTAATCTTAAAATTCCATAAGAAAAAAAGACAACAGAAATGAACGAACTAGAATTACTTTGTAAAAATCTTAAAAAAGATTTTTCACCAAAAAATCAAGATTCACAAAAACCAGCACACTTTTGGTCTGAAAATGATATTTTGAATAATAAAATAGTTGATACTTTTGTTATAATTTTTAGAACAAGAGGTTGCTCTTGGGCGCACAGCTCAGGTTGCAGTATGTGTGGCTATTTCAATGATAGCATGTGGAAAAGTGTTTCTGAGGATGACTTATTAAAACAATTTGAAAGTGCAATGCAAAGTTACTCAAAACAAAAATTTGTAAAAATTTTTACCTCAGGTAGTTTCTTAGATGATTATGAGATTTCACCTAAAGTAAGAAAAGAAATTATAAGTAAACTTGCAGAAACAACTGATAAAATATCTGTTGAATCAAGGCCTGAATACATAAAGGATAAAACATTGAAAGAAATTAAATCAATTTTTAATTTAAAAAAATTTGAAATAGGCATAGGTCTTGAAACAGCAAGTGATTATATTCGTAAAAATTGTTTGAATAAGGGATTTACATTTAATGATTATAAACTCGCAGCAAATAAATTAAAAAAATATGATATTGAGCTTAAAACGTATGTTTTAGTTAAACCTCCTTTTTTAACTGAAAAAGAATCAATCGATGACGCAATTAAAACAGTGGATAAAATAAAAAAAATTACAAATATTGTCTCATTTAATCCTACAAATGTTCAAAATAACACTGTAGTTAATTATCTGTGGAAAAGAAAACAATATAGACCTGCTTGGCTTTTTTCAATAGTTGAAATTTTAAAGGAAAGCAAAAAAATTGCAAATAACATCAGAATAAAATGTGATATAGTAGGCGGTGGAAGCATAAGAGGTGCGCATAACTGTGAAGGATGTGACCGTGAATTTTTAAATGCAATATCAGAGTTTTCTTTATTACAAGAAACAGATGTTTTCAATATGCTTGATTGTAATTGTAAAGAAAAATGGTTAGATCAACTAGATATAGAAGATTTGGGCTTTGGTTCTCTAGCAAATATGTACGGATAGATGAAAATGATAAAAAAAGTAAAGAAAGACGACACAGTTGTTCTGATTGATGAATCATATAGAAAAATTATAATTGATGTTAAAAGTCCAACAGATAAATTCAAAGGAGTTGGTGTTTTTAATCCATCAGATTTAATTGGGAGAAAATATGGTGAACAAATAAAAATTGGAAATAAACAATTTTGGATTTTAACTCCTTCAGTTCAAGATAAACTTCAGGCATTGAAACGTCAAGCTCAGATTATTCTACCACGAGATTCAGCACATATAATTATGAATTGTTCAATAGAATCAGGATTTTGCGTTCTTGAAGCAGGTATTGGCTCAGGTTCACTTACTATTGCCTTAGCAAATGCTGTTGCACCAGAAGGAAAGGTGATTTCATATGATACACGTTCGGATTTTATAGATCATGCAATGAAAAATTTGAAAATGGCAAATTTAGAAAAATATGTAAAAACAAAAGTAAAAGATATAACAAAAGGAATTGATGAAAAAGAGCTTGACGCTATAATTCTTGATATACCAAATCCTTGGGGCGCTGTCTCTTACTCATTTAAAGCATTAAGAGTTGGTGGATATTTATGCACCTATTCTCCACTAATTTCGCAGGTTGAAAATACTATAAAAGAGATAAAAAAATATAATTTTATTGAAGTAAAAACTCTTGAAAATATTCAAAGAGAGATGATTGTGTCCGAGTTTGGTACAAGACCAAGTTTCGACATGCTTGGACACACTGGTTATCTAACATTTGCAAGAAAGGTTTTATAAAAAATGGGTCAAACTAATTAGTCAATATCTGTATTAGTCCAATTTTACATCAAAATTCAATTATAAATAATAAGGGAGGAAATTGTTTGATTTTAGGTGCAGAACGGTTAATTATAAATAATCAAAAAAACCGAATATTTTTTTGTAATAATGGGAATCGTTCTAAAAATTTTACGAAATAAGAACTATATACTGCTTTGTTTCTTGGTGTAGTAACCTTGTATTCACTCCAGTTACTGCACAA